>Ga0272443_10000063_pt1 | contig 224116 bp, 206 predicted proteins | sample SSMAcet12_FD_193581 | JGI IMG/M metagenome (GOLD analysis project Ga0272443, IMG submission 193581) | Marine sediment archaeal communities from Little Sippewissett salt marsh, Falmouth, MA, United States - SSM-Acet-12 | ecosystem: Environmental > Aquatic > Marine > Wetlands > Sediment ... | reverse complement strand
CTTTTGATAAAGGCGAGATTGAACTCGATGAGAGTTATTTCGGAGCTCGAAGAGTACGAGGTAAGAGAGGGCGCGGAGCTCATGGTAAAACAATCGTATTTGGAATGATCAAAAGGCATGAAAAAGTATATACACAAATCGTGAAAAGCTGCACTGCAAAAGAACTTCTTTCGATAGTGAAAGAAAAGGTTCCAAGAGAATCTTCTATCTATACTGACACGTTTAGAAGCTATGATGGACTGGTCAATATGGGATATAAAAAGCATTATCGAATAGCACATGGTAAGAATGAATTCGCTAAAGAACGTAATCACATAAATGGTATAGAAAACTTCTGGGGACTTGCAAAAGTACGCCTAGCCAAGTTCAGAGGAATGCATAAATCTACCTTTAATTTGCATCTTAAAGAATGTGAATTTAGATATAATTATAGACACAAAAATCTCTATGATCTTATGTTGGAAATGTTAAGAAATCAACCCCTTAAGTTGTCATGAACCTTACTTTATTATAAAAAAGATTTAGAATTATGCCAGAAAACGGGTGAAATCTACCAACTATCTTTGCTTTACGAAAAGCTTGGAAAAATATATAATTGTAGGAAAAATTATAATATAGCTTTTGATTTTGCAGAAAGGAAATTACAGCTCGATAAAGAATTCAACTATTTTGTTGGACAACAAAAAGCATATCAACTACTTGGAATAATTAGCTATAATAAAAGACATTACAATGAAGCACTTCGCTTTTATAAAAAAGGACTGAAACTAAAAGAAATACATGATAAAGTGTTTCCCTTATCCTACTCATATTTTAACATTGGGCTTGTATATGAAAAGATGAAGAAGTATACAACATCTTTATTGTATTTTGATAAAGCAATTGATCTACTACCCCAGTCATATGAAAAGAATTTAACGATGCTGTTATATGAAAGAGCGCTTGTGTACAGAAAGATGAGAAGGTATAAAAAAGCGAGAACATTGTTTACAGATCTCAAAAATTTAGCTGATGATCTAGAACAAACCAAATATATTGTGTTAGCTTCAATAGAACTTAATAATATCGATTTTATATATGCTGTAACAAAGAAAGATCAGGAAAAGCTACTAGAACGAACAGAGAACTTGTATGAGATAGCAAAGAACGAAGAAGAAAAAAAGAATATTTCAAAAGTAGTAAGAAGTATGAAGCGAAGGTTGGAAAAGAATGAAAACAGAAAATAATATAATTCAGACAATAATCAATACAGTACATGCTGGTATAAATGTTGTGAACACGGAAGGAAAAATTCTCTATGTGAACGAAGCATATTGTAGAATGAATAATTATAAGAGAGATGAACTGATCGGCAAATCTCTCGCGCTTATTCTCCCCGGACAGGATCCACAAGAGGGATTGAAACAATATAAGAAGATCATCAATAAGGAGATAGAAAAACCAGCCCTTGTCGAAAGCTACAATATTCGAAGAGACGGAACCTCATTTCCTGTACTGATCTCGTGGAATTATCTGGAGGATAACGGAAAGCTCCTTGGAATGGTTACCGTTGTGCAGGATATGACAGAACTCAAGAAGATCAAGAAGGAGCTTCAACAATCAAAATACCATGTCGTTGAACTTGAGAATATTCTTTCTAAACGAGAATATCTGGAGTATATGATGGGAGATAGCCAGGAGATAAAGGACGTTCACCATGCTGTAGAAAATGTTGCGAAAACTGACTTCTCTGTACTTATCTGTGGTGAGACCGGTTCTGGAAAAGAACTTATCGCACAGGCAATACATACCTTCAGCCCCAGGGAGAAAGAGGTGTATATTTGTGTGGATTGTGGCGCAATACCAGACACCTTGATAGAAAGTGAACTTTTTGGTCATCTAAAGGGAGCGTTCACAGGAGCAGACCGAAAAAAGGAGGGTGCCTTCCAGAAGGCACACAAGGGCACAATTTTTCTGGACGAGATTACAAACTTGCCCCACGCTGTCCAGCAGAAGCTTCTGAGAGTTCTCGAGAAAAAAGAAGTCCAGAAGATCGGGTCCACCAAGTGGGAAAAACTCGACATCAGGATCGTTACTGCATCAAACGAAAATGTAAAAAAGCTCGTTGAAGAAGGCTTATTCCGAAAAGACCTTTACTATAGATTAGATGAATTTATCATTCAAATACCCCCACTCAGATCCAGGAAAGAAGATGTTCCAATGTTAGTTCAACGCTTCTTAAATGAGATCTGCATAAAATTAAAAATGCCACAAAAAAAAATATCAGAACAATCTCTGGAAGTATTGCAAAAGTATAGTTGGCCAGGCAACGTACGAGAGTTAAGAAACACGCTAAAACGAGCGATTCTTCTTGCAGATGATATCATTGAGCCAACCCATTTCGAGTTTTACCAAATGGGACTTACAAAAGAACATGCCTTCGATATAGCTATTACGTTTGATCAAGAATTTGATCTAAAGAATTTATCCGGCAGATATGCAGATTCCTTTGAGAAGAAAATCATTCTGAAATGCCTTGAAAAGTTCAATGGGAACAAAAGTAAAGCTGCAAGATTTTTACACATAGATTATAAAACCCTGCTTACAAAAATTAAAAACTATGGAATTCATTCCATATAATTGGTGCCATAAATAGGGAGTTAATTCCATAAAAAGTATGTTCGAATAAATAATAAGCATGTGATTTCAGTGTTTTATAGCAATTGAGCACCAAAAATTAATTCGGCACAGATTTTGCATTAACTAAATTAAAGCATGGAGGATAAAAATGCTTAAAAGAAAAAAAAGAACTATGAACCTTTATTGGGTTATAAAAATGTTCGTTTTCATTATTGGGCTCTTTTTTATTACTGATGGCTTACACGCAAGCTGGAGTGATAAATCTGAAATGAATACAAAAGAATTAAAATATATGGATATTGTACGTTCTACTGTTTCATCAGAAGGAACTCATAAAACAATTATCGATAGTGAGGATAATGAAGTTGATCCAGATTCTACCAATATCTATCGTGTAGTGAATGGCTGGGATGGCTCCGAAAGTGATGACTGGCATAATGTCGATAACTGGACATTGGGACATGTGCCGACATTAGATGAAGACATTGTTATTCCAAGAGGCACACCAAATCAGCCAATCATTTATGGAGATAATACAGCTTCCTGTAGTGACCTGGAGATTCAATCGGGTGCTGTGTTAACTCAACACGGAGCTTCAGGAAATAATAGCTACTTAAGGGTCTATGGTGATTTCAACTCGGATGATGGACAGTTTATCATGAATAATAATTATACTTATCTCTATTTTGATGGTAGCAATGACAACTACTGGGATGATGATAATGAAGATGATACCTATGCAAATTTTAGGATTGATAAAGATATTTCCACTGCTACAACTAATATGTGGCAGGATATGACCTGCAGCGGTACTTTTGAGATCAGAGAAGGTGTCTTTGGAATGTCAGCTGGACACACCCTTACAATAACAAATTCATCTTCGAATGCATTTGAAGTGGAAGATGGTGGAAAACTTTTTTTAGACAATCCTGATGAAGTTATTCATGTTTCAGGAGATATTGTATTTCGGGATGGAAGTAACCTGGAAACTGTTTGGAATTCCGTTATATACTTAGGTGGTGATTTATTGGTTGAGAACAATACGTTATATGATGTTGATATTGGAGCTTTAGTATTGGATGGTTCTACAGATCAATATATAAAAGACTTAGATGGGGGTAATCTTAGGATCTCTCAATTGAATGTGAGTAAACCATCCGGAACATGCTATCTTGCCAATGAAGACCTTCATGTTGAAGGATGGCTATATATTTATGAAGGAGTATTAAGCTGTCGAAGTGACGAGGGTTCAACTACAGTTTATGACATCTATTGCGGTAGTTGGCAAAGCAATATTGGAGAAGCAGGTTTTGATGAAGCTACGGGAAGGGTTATCATTAAAAATGATTTTGCAAATAGTAGAATCAGAGGCACAGATGTTTTTCATGAGCTTGAAATTAACAACCCCAATTATACCAGAATAGAAGATGATATTACTTGTGAATACTATGAGTGGACCCAGGGCACCTTAGAAGCACTTACCGGGGCAAGCTTCACCGCAAATGACCTCATCAACAATGGTATTTATGGGGATTATATCATTCATTACGGCTCAGAGGTGAATTTAACCAACAATGATGGATTTGTTGATATAAACGGTTCCATTTCATTTGATGATGGAGGAACAATGAATGTGTATGGTGGAACAGATGATAGTTATTGGGGCTGGAGTGAAGACGCTTCAATCACTATGGATGCAGGTACTCTTGATTTCCACGACGTTGGTATTCATATCTCCAATTCAGCATTTTCTTTTACAGAAGATATCACAGGTGGAACCATACGAACTGCGTATAATTTTTTAAACAATCGTGCAGACTTCAATCCTGCAGGTGGAACCATTGAACTATATGGTCCAACAAATGCGACCATAAGTATGTTTGATGGCAGTCATTTCAATGATATTCTTATTAATAAATCTTCGCTGCGGAATTCAATAAATAATGATATGTATAGAATTGATAGAAATGGAAATAAGAATAAATTCATACGCACCAATACTGTCAATGCATCTAGTAATGTAAAAATTATTGATGATTTTAAAATAGACAGTGGTGTCTTTACTGCACCGGATACTATGTGGATTGGTGGTGATTGGACGAATAATGTAGGGGATGCAGGATTTAACGAAGGAACCGGTAGGGTTATTTTTCAGACAGTTGATATTGGAGCGACTTGTTTTGGAGAAATATTTAATGTTTTGGAAATAGATGTTAATGATGTTTGTTTAAATATTTATGGATCTTCAAACACGGTTACCTGCAATACTTATGATTGGACCTCGGGTATATTAAATGTTCAACTAGGAGCTACTTTTACAGCTCTTGATCTTTTAGATCCTGGAATTTATGGTGAAATCATTATAGCTAATCCCGGAACAACTGTAAATCTATATCAAGATGGTGAACACTATATCGATGTAAATGGAACATTAAACATACATAATGATGGTACATTGAATGTATATGGTGGTAATTCACCTAGCTGGTGGTCTGCATCTTACGATACCACCATTAATATGAGTGGTGGAACAGTTGATTTTCATGATTTTGGCATATACATTTATAATTCTGGTAATGATCTAATAGAAAATATAACCGGCGGTACCATTCGAACTGCGAGTAGCTTTACAGGTAATCGCTCTGACTTCAATCCAACGGGCGGAACAATCAAACTATACGGTCCTACCGATGCAAATATGAGTATGGGAGCTGGCAGTAATTTCTATAATGTTGAGATTAATAAATCTTCACCAGCTTCAGATAATAGCGTAGTGACGAAAGAACAAGAATATGTTAGTAGTAAAAACAGAGATGGAACTACAACCAGATATTCAAGAGCTAATACTGTTTTTCTGGCAACTGATTGTGTGGTTGATAACGATTTGACTATTACAGAGGGAGCATTGACACTCAACGGTAATGAATTAACAGTTGAACATGATATGTATGTTTATGGCACGCTCAATATGACGAATGCTGCTGATGTATTAAATGTAAGAAGTGATGAATTTGAACCATTATTTTTCTTTAGTGGCTCAACAGGGAATATTTCAGCAGGGAATATTTACCTCGACTGGGGAATAATAGTTTATAGTGGAGCCTCATTTACCGCTACCACTTCAAATACTATTCACTATAATTCTACAATTTATCGATCAGGAATAGCTAACGATGATCCCAATACTGTTTTTGGTAATATTTTAGTCGATAAACCATCAGGATTTTTTCAAATCTGGATTAATGGTGATGAACCAATCGTAGTTGATGGAGATTTTACTTTGTCAGCCGATAATGAGATGGAACTGAATAATTTTTCGATGATCATTCATGGAGATTTTACAGATGATTCAACCAGTGAAGTTTATGTATATAATACATGGAAGGATGGAGGAAATGGTCTTCACTCCGATAAGAATAGATCTATTAAAAATTCTGGATCAAAAGGTGGCTCTCTCGAAATTGATACTGACTTCACATTGAATGGTCTTATGGATGTAGGTGATGGAGATGTGTTGGTTCATGGAACCTTTGAACTTGCTTCAACCGGCACACTCACCATAGATGGTGGTAGCTTTATTAGTGATGCTCCTCATGCCAAAGATAGATTGTGGCAGTATATGTATGGTACACTCAATTTGAGTTCAGGATTATTTGAGATAACCAACAATAGTATATATCTTCAACCTGGCTTCAATGATAACATTACTGGTGGTACCATTCGATGTGGATATACTTTTTGGGCAAGTGATCCAGGTATATTTGAACCTTCTAATAATACTGTGGAGTTAACAGGCGATGGTATTCCTTACATTCAATGCGATGATGGCAATTTCTTTAACAACCTAATTATCAATCGAACTACTGATATAGTTCTATATACAGATATTACCATCACTGACAACCTGGAAATTATATCTGGTGAATTTGACTCATTTTTTGGTTCTCAACATAACATAACCGTTGGCGGTAACTGGACAAACAACGTCGGTGATGCTGGTTTCGGTGAAGGAACTGGAACTGTAACATTTATTGGGATTAATGAATCAGATATTACCACCAATGAAACTTTCTATAACCTAATAGTAGACAAATCAGTTTCAGGTTGGAATGTTATTATTGAAGATTCTGTAACTGTGAATGTTTTACATGACCTCAATGTTAATGCTGGTTGTGTAGAAATGAATAACAGTTCTACCTTGGATATTAATAATAACCTTAACATTGCTTCAGGAGCGGGTTTGAATGCATATCTTGATCAAAATCTCAATATATTTATCGCAGGAAATTGGGATAATGATAATACAGAAAGTGACGTTTATCAAGGGTTTAATTCCGGTTACTCAACTGTAACCTTTGATGGCAATGGTGATCAACTAGTAACCAGTAGTTGTGCAGCGGATACCTTCTATAACGTGATCATCGATAAGGCAGACAGTTTATTCAAACCGACAAATGATACAGAGATATTTGGTGATCTTGATATTCTCAATGGTGCCTGGGATGATGATATCTTCGGATTGACTCACAATATTTATGGAGACGTATATGTAGCTTCCACTGGAGATTGGTATGGTTCAGGATGTACTGTTGCATTCAAAGGTGATGCTGATCAAACCTTTGAGTTTTTAACCAATAGCTATCTCACTGATATTATTGTTGATAAATCACCTGTGAAGACGAGAACTAACTCAGTTTCTGAAGAAGGGCAATCAGAGAATGATAGCAAGGTTGAGATTCGAGGACAAACTGTTATCTTGAATTCAGATCTTCTGACACAAGCTGCCGGAACACTGCTCATTGAAGAAGGCACCTTGCATTTGAATGGTCACGCTGCAGGTAATTATGGAGATATTATCATTAATGATGGTGGAAAAATAGAAGTTGACGAAGATGCAGTTCTTGAGGTTGGTGATGGATATGATCTGATTGTTAATAGTGGTGGAATACTTGAGGTTATTGGATCATCTGGTCATGAAGCAACAGTAACTAGATTTAGTATTTATGATAATTATGATCTTGCTGTTTATGCAGGTGGAACCATTGCAGCAGAACATGCCATTTTCGAATACACTGGATTTAATAGGGTATTTGTAGATGATGGCGGTATCGTTGATACGAATCATCCCTTCGATTACTGTACATTCCAAAATGGTTCTACGATAGATCAGTCGGCTTTGCTGGTAGTAAATAACGATCAGGACTTGACCATTACAGGAGCACATTTCCCCGATGCTTCTTCTGCTACGTATAATGTTGCAAAAGATTATAACCAGGGAACACTTCATATGAACGATGCAACCGGTGGCTTTTCCGGAGAAGACCATGAATATGATCCTTATGGTCTTGTAACATGGATCCCAAGTGTGCTTCCTCCTATAGACGATCTTAGCATCTCATATACTCCTACAGCAAAAGGAGCGATTGAGCTGAATTGGACCTATTCAACAGTAGTAGACAGCTTCTTTATCTATCGAGACACAGATCCGTATTTCATCATGGGTACACCACATGCAACGATCCCTGGTACTACAACCACGTGGAGTGAACCGGCTACAGGTGTAAAGTATTTCTATATAGTCACTGCATATAGAGATGATATAATAACTAAATCCGTAAATCAAAATAAGGTTAGCATAAGACCTCGCTATTAAAAAAGGAAATAATGAAAAAGATAGTTTTTTTTATTAGTTTACTAATGGTAATGAAAGGTATGATATTATCTGCCCAGGGAATCATAATAGACCACGCCTGTACTGATATTACGGCTATTCCTCAATCTGCACTTGAGAATACAAAAGACAGTCTTCATATCGCATATGGACATACTTCACACGGAAGCCAGTTGACCTCTGGCATGACAGGGTTAGTTGATTTTGCTAATGCAGGAGGTTTAGGACTCTCACTTCCAACTGATATTTTTGATTGGAATAATGGCGGAGCAGGGGGAGCATTGGATCTGCATGATTACGCCATGGATGGAGATTGTGGTTACTATCCGCAGTGGGTCAATGAAACTGTGTATTACCTTGATGATCCTGTACATGCAGATGTAAATGTAGTTATCTGGTCGTGGTGTGGTCAGGTTGATGATAAATACGCAGCAGGGACCTTGCAGAGTGAATATTTAACACCAATGGCTCAGTTGGAACAGGATTATCCTCATGTTACGTTTATTTATATGACCGGTCATGTTGATCACTGGGATGATGCAAATAACAAAGCCGCTAACGGAATGATAAGGGATTTTTGTACTACAAATAACAAAGTGCTGTATGATTTTGCAGATATAGAAAGTTGGGATCCTGATAACATATTCTATGAGTTCCCTCATGACAATTGTGATTATTATGCTTCTGCATCAGGACCATACTTGGGTAACTGGGCAACAGAGTGGCAAAATTCCCACACTCTGGGAGTCGATTGGTATGATTGCTACGCAGCTCATAGTCAACCCCTCAATGCCAATCAAAAAGCGTATGCTGCCTGGTGGATGTGGGCACGTCTCGCAGGTTGGAACGGAGTAGCTACCTCTGGATACAGCGTATATCCCACTTCTATTGCTTTTGGAGATGTTCATATTGATAGTAGCGCTGTCGATACATTTACACTTTCAAATAATGATACGATTGCAATCGTAATTGATAGTCTGATCTCTCATATCTCAGTTGTTACTCTTACAGATCTTGGAGCGAAGCTGAACGGATTTACTCTTGCCACAGGTGAAACAAGAGATATTCAGGTCACATTCTCTCCACTCGCAGAGGAGACCTATAATGGAATTGTGACAGTTTATTCGAATCAGGACGAAAATACCGATATTCTCATATCTGGTAAAGGTGTGGATACACCCTCCGGTGGTTATCATGTGTGCGGAGAGGTGAGTGGTGAGTGGAATGAGAGTCTAATATATGTCGATTGTGATGTGCAAGTACTAAACAGCCATACATTAGTAATTAATCCTCCTGTTGGTGGAACAGACATTATTTTTACAGGACATTATATGTTCTCTGTATATGGAAGAATTCTCGTTAATGGCAATGAACAAGATAGTGTTCGTTTTACCGCACAGGATTCAAGCGAAGGATGGTTCGGATTACGATGCTATGATCTTTCCTGGAATGGCATGGATTCATCGAAAATATCCCATACTTCATTAGAATACGGAAAGGCTAATGGAACTGGTTGGGAGAATGGCTACGGTGGTGCGATGTTCATTTACGAATCATCACCACTTTTGATAGAACATTGCCTATTTGAAAACAATTATGCAAATGATGGAGGTGGTGCGATTCACGTAAGATATTCTTCGCCCATAATTCGAAGCTGTATCCTTCGAGAGAACTCAGCAACCCATGGGGGTGGATTTGAATTGTCTGGTTCTTCTGGAAATGTCGAGTACTGTTTATTATATTATAATACTGCAAGTATGGGAGCTGGTATCTATATTAATGGTTGCAGTCCCGATATTCATAACTGCACTTTCTCTAATAATACTGCTTCTTCAAATGGAGGAGCTCTTGTTTTGTATGATTGGTCATATCCGACTCTCACGAACTGTATCTTATGGGATGATTCGCCTGAGGAAATATACCTATTAGTTGATGGAGGTGAACCAATTACGACATATTCGAATATTCAAGGAGCTTGGACAGGTTCAGGAAATATTAACACCGATCCGTTATTTATGAATACGATAAATAACAATTTCCATCTTACGGAACATTCACCCTGTATTGATACTGGAGATCCTGCATCACCACTCGATCCGGATGGTACCAGATGTGATATGGGATCATTGTACTATGACCAAACCGTTCTTTCTGCTCCAGAAAATATCCTGATCTCTATCAACAGTGATTCTGTGCATATAAAATGGGATCATGTAGCTGGTGCATCTTCATATAATATTTATTCTTCAGGACAGCCACAAACAGGCTTCATCATAGAGGCATCCGAAATCACCGAGAATAGTTGGAGTGAAGAGATTCTTCATTCTGAAAGATTTTATTACATAACAACAAATAATTGAAATTGAAATAGTACATTCCAGCCAATTTGTTAACGGGAATTATTCACATAGGCGAAAGGTCGAGGAAGATAGTTGGTTATATACGTTATATTTTATGAGTAATTTGAACGAAAAAATTAAAGATAATAAAAGATTGCTTAGCATACAAGAGTCCGTTTTCCGTCTTTGTTTTAGATGAAATGTTATTGAGTCATTTATGTATTAAACTCTTCAAATGTATCCATATATTTTTTTAAAATATTCGCTCTACTATGATGTCGAAGTTTTTCTTTTGCCTTTTCTTCAATTTGGCGGACGCGTTCACGAGTAATATCAAAAATATGTCCAACCTCCTCTAGGGTTCGAGGGGTCTGATCGCCTATTCCGAAACGCAGCTTAATCACTCGACGCTCTCGTTTGGTGAGAGTAGAGAGAACTGCTTCGACTTGTTTTCTAAGAAGAGTTCTTTCTGCAATTTTTTCTGGTGAGATTATATTATCGTCTTCGATAAAATCGCTGAGTGTGGTGTCTCCATCCTCATCGCCAACTGGTTTATCAAGGGATATTGGTCGTTTGGAAACATTCATAATACTCTTCACTTTTTCCACGGGAAGATCGAGTTCCTGAGCGATCTCTTCGGGATAGGGTTCTCTGCCTAGAGCTTGTACTAGTTTATTATGTGCACGATTAACTTTATTTATCGCTTCGGCCATATGAACGGGCACACGGATTGTGCGGGACTGATCGGCTATTCCTTTTGTTATCGTTTGACGAATCCACCAGGTGGCGTAAGTAGAGAATTTATATCCTTTATGATAATCGTATTTTTCAACAGCCCGAATAAGACCAATATTACCTTCCTGAATGAGATCCAGGAAGCTTAATCCACGGTTATTATATTTTTTTGCAATGCTGATAACCAATCGAACATTGGCTTTAATAATATCGTTTTTTGCCTGTTCTTTTTCATCTTGAGCTTGACGTATTTGATACATCAGTTTTTTGATTTCGTCTGCCGTCATACGGGTTTCCAGCTCAACTCTGCGGATCTTTCGTCTATTATTTTTTATTTTTCGTAGCGCATCCATAAATATATGTGGGTCAAGCCCGGTGGATTCTGCGACTTCGTTAAAATCTTCTTTTCCTTTTTCTGCTTTTCTGCCCAGAGTACAAATTTTGGACGTACTATATCCTTTGATATTACTCACCGCACTGATTCGATTTAAACTCACATTGATGCGTCCGAGAAGACTATTGATTCTATAAATTAACCTCTGTATCATGCTATCGGTGAAACACATATCTGCATAGAGTTGCAAGATCTTCTCACGATTCTCTGCAATTTTTTCACCCACAGTGTAGTTTTTGTTGTATCGCTTCGAAGGTTTTTTATTGATTATCTTTTCGATCTCATCAGAGTAAGTGAGACTCTTTTTTGTTTGCTCTTCGAGAAGATTGATAAGGCGCTCGTTATTCTCTTTATCGAACCAGCTACCAAATTCGATCTTAAGTATTTGATCAATTTTTAGTTTTCCTTCACGATATCGTTTGACGATATTTTGAAATTCGCGCAAACTGCTTCCACATTGCAAAGTTAATTTATTTATTGCAGTTTGGGCATCTTCGATACGTTTAGAAATTCGGGCTTCATCTTCCGGGGTGAGAAGTGGTACTTTGCCCATATCTTTTAAGTACATACGTACAGGATCGTCATAAAAACTTATTCGAACCGATTTTTTCTTGGTAGATGGTGGCCTTTTTTTCTTACGAATACCACCTTTCATTGTTTCATCAAGAACCTCAAGTCCAGCATCCTTCAATTCATTAAAGATATCATCAATTTTATCTAAAAAGATTGGATTGTCTGGAAGTAATTGATTGATCTCGTCGTAAGTGATGAAACCGCGCTCATAGCCGCGATGTTTTAGTTCTTCAATAAATTCGCTTATAGTCTTCATAAAGTCTCCGGGTACTCGAAAACTTAACTCAATAGTTTCTTAACCGTACCACCTTTTTTGTGTTTTTTTAACTCATTAATTTTTTTCTGAATTACTTCTTTTTCTTTTATTTTTTTTTCATTATCAGGATGTTTAATAATATACTCATTAAGCGCTTGTAAGTCAATATTTAACTTTTTGATCTGGAAACCAACTACCATTTTTTCAAATCCCAGACGAGTTGCGGGAGTCTCATTGAATAAAAGATCTGCAATGAACTGGGCGTCATCAGGATCAAAATTATCTAAAAATTTTGCACCATTTTGCACTAGATCGGGATAATCATCATGGGTTTTCACAAAAATAATGATCTTTTGTACGACAGGATGAGAGAAGTAATCTACTTCGAGATTATCAAGATAATCCTGGCAGATGTGTGGAGAGACAAGTATCTGCCGAACAATCTCTTTCTCCTCATGATAAGGATCGACATGCAGGTTTAGAGGTGTGCGTTTTTCCCAGGATTTTTTCTGTTTTGATTGCAATGTTCGATAGATACTCGTTTCACTAACTTTAAAAAAATCTGCGCACTCCTGAATATACATCTCCCGTTGCACAAGGTCATCTATAAGCAAAATATATTCAATAACTTCATCGATCGCTTTTCTTTTCTGATCGAGATTTTTTTGAGCAAGTCGTATTTCGTAAATGAATTGATAAAAAGTCCTAGCAGTAACGATGAGTTCTTGCAGAGATTCATGTCCATGTTCCTCGAGATAATCATCAGGATCTGTCATCGGTGGAAGCATAATGATCTTAGGAGTAATATGATGTTCTAGGCATGTTGAGATAGCTCTGGCAGCAGCTTCGTTGCCGGCACTGTCACTGTCATAAAGCATAAGGATGTTTTTTGTGTATCGTGAAATGAGCTTTATCTGCTCTTCTGTGAGAGATGTTCCTAAACTTGCAACCACATTTGTAAATCCATGCTGCCACACTTTGATCAGATCCACATTACCTTCTACCAATAGTACAGCATCTTTTTTAATGACAGAGGATTTGGTTTGATATAATCCGTAGAGGTGTTTACGTTTTTGGTAGATGGGTGTTTCGGGCGAGTTGAGATATTTAGCTCCCCGATCATCTTCCTCTTTGTATATCCTGCTTCCAAAAGCGATGACCTTTCCATCTGTGCTGAAAACAGGAAAGATGATCCTGTCGAAGAATTTATCTCGGACATCCCCATTTGAAGAAGTAAACAAACCACTTTTCATGATTATGTTTTTCGAAAATCCTTTTTTCTGAAGTTGATTATACAATCCATGTGGTTTTTCTAGGGCTAAACCAAGGTTAAAGGTTTTTATTGTCTTATCATCGATATTTCTTTTTTTTAGATAGGTCAGACCATTGTTCTCTTTGACTGATAATTGATGACAGAAATATCTCAAGGCAGCTTCGTACATGCCATATAATGCGTTAAATAAACTCCTTTTTTCTGGAGATGATTCCTCGTGTGAAGGTAATTTTATACCAGCTCTGTCTGCAAGCTTTTGTACTGCCTCATTAAAGGTTATTTTCTCATACTCCATAAGGAAGGTGAAGACATTTCCTCCTTTTCCGCACCCGAAGCATTTGAATATCTGCAGTCGTGGAGAGACCATGAACGAAGCCTGGGTTTCGCTGTGAAAAGGACAGGGGGCAGAATAGTTCGCACCACTTCTCCTGAGCGGCAGGTAATCGCCGATCACATCCACAATGCTGTTTGCAGATCGAATGTCATCGAGCAGGTTTTGGTCGTATCGCATACGTTATTTTAATAAAAGCACAGTCACGCCATCTCCACCTTCTTGAAGTGAGGCTGAATTGAATTCTGTAATACGTCTATCATTTTTGAGATAATCCCAGATCTTACGTCTGAGCTGACCGGTTCCTTTGCCGTGCAGAATTCTTACTCTCTGGTAATTCAAGAGGATTGCTTTGTCAATATACTTGTCCAGTTCAGGACGTGCTTCGTCAAAGGTCAATCCCATCAAGTTAAGTTCCAGTGCAAAATCATGGTCGATCTCAGCATGAACCGTGATATTCTTATCTTCATTTTGAGATTCTTCCTGCATGTTCCCGGAAACATTATACAAATCCTGCTTCTTTACAGAATAATTCAAACCCTCAGCGAGTACGTTCACTTTATTCTTGTCTACAGCTTGAATCTTTCCCACAAGTTTCAGAGGTTTGATATACACTATTTTGCCCAGCGTGAATTCAGCAACCTGTATATAATCAATATCTGATAGTTCATCCTGTTGGATTTGTATCTTTGATCTTTCCGTGGAGATCTTCTTTCGAACTTCTCGGACTTTTGTATGTTCGATTTCTTTTTCTTTTTTGAACTGTTTCTTCAGCTCATCCACCTCATGATCAAATTCATGCTGCAATTCGGAAAGGTATTCTTCAGACTTCTCGAGTGCTTTTTTCTTTCGTTCTTTCTCGATCTTATCCCAGTTTTTCTCTTTCTCTTCAATCGATTTCATGCGCTGATCAAGCAGCTTGTTCTTGAGATCGAACTGATAGATATTCTGAGAGAGATGTATTCTCTGCTGCTCTGTTTTTTTTAATAACTCGCTGAGCTGAAGATTTTTATCATCGATCAGTTCACGTGCACGAGTAACGATTTCTTCCGGCGAATGATATTCCTTGGCGATATCAAGCGCATAGCTGTTTCCGGGAAAACCAAGATCGAGCTGATACGTAGGCAACAGTTTTTTCTGATCAAATCGCATGGACGCATTTTCACATAATGGATGCTCGGACGCGAAGATCTTTAGCTTATTTAGATGCGTGGTAATGATTACCTTTGACTTTCTGGAGATGAGATGTTCCATGACCGCTTGTGCAAACGCAGCACCTTCTTCGGGATCGGTGCCGGTACCCAGTTCGTCAATGAGTACAAGCGAACGGTCACCTGCCTCATCAAGGATAATATTGAGCTTTCTTATGTGGGATGAAAACGTGCTTATTGAATCTTCGATCGACTGCTCATCATTGATGTCGGTAAAAAACTGTGTAAACTTACCTATCGTTGCTTTTTCTGCCGAGATAAACAAACCAGAAAGCGCCATCATTGTCAGTAAGCCAGTTGCCTTGAGCGTAACAGTTTTTCCGCCCGTATTTACTCCCGAGATAACAATTCCCCTGAACTCATCACCAAGGTGGAGCGAAAATGGAATGATTTTCTTTGGATCCTTTAATGTATGATAAAGCAGTGGGTGTTTCGCATTTTTGAGAATCAGCAGCGGCTTATCTTCGATCTCTGGCTTGTGTGCATCGATGCTATGGCAGTAGTGAGCGCAGGCATTGAGTAAGTCGATTTTCTGTAAGACTAAAAGATTTTCCCTCAACTCATCTTTGTGTATTTTCAGTTCATTATTAAGTATTGTGAGGATTCTCGATATCTCTTCTGTTTCTTCATCATCAAGTGCTATAAGCCAATTATTCAGCTGCATGACAGCAAGTGGTTCGACGTAGAATGATGCGCCAGTTTTTGAGCGACCATGTACGATACCCTTGATTTGCGACACCCCTCTTTCACGAACCGGAATCACATACCTATCATCACGAATGGTCACAACTTTATCTTGAATGATCGAATCGTAATCTTTCTTATCAAGGATGCTCTGCAGCTCTGAATAAATGCGCTTACGGTTTTTTTGCTTGTTTTTCCGGATTGAAGCAAGCTCTGGGCTAGCAGTATCTTTAATCTCACCAGAAGAATCAAATACTTTGTCAAACTGCTTTTCTAGAGCTCTATGAAAATAGATTCTCTGAATGATCGAATAAAGCTGGGGGAAATCCTCTTTGCGAATATCTTTATCTTGTTTCAGCTCATTGGCAATACGAATATTGCTTGCAAACCTGATAAGTTCATAGATATTGAAAAACTCGTGTTTGTCAAAGCGATCGAAAAATCTCTCTGTATCCTCAAGTCCCAAAAGAGAAAAATGATGACCTTGCTTAAGATACTTTACCACATCACCAAGCTGCTGCAGTTTGTGTTCTATAAAAGATCTCTCATTTATTGGAGTAAGAGAATCAACCGCCCGTTTACCGAGAGGAGAGATGCAATGAGTACGTATCAATGCTTTTACTTTATCGAATTCCAGTTCCTCAAAAGCAGTTTTCATCTATGTCAGAGTGTATTATTATTGAATTAGTCAGATAATTTATATTTCAAAAGTGACTGGTAATATTCATTATTTAATATTCGTGAATCAAGTTTTGTTGCTTCCAATATTCGAGCAATTATTCCATTATTCCACTTAACTATTTGTGAATTATTTATAATTGTCTGCCTAGTTTCTGAGATAGGGAGCAATTGAATATACAGAGAAAGCATAAAGATAAGTATCATTGACTGAAAGCATCCAAGAATAAAACCGAGAACTCTATCCAAGAAAGTAAGGTCGAGAACTTCAATCATTCGTTTTAAAATTGAACCGAGAATAAAAATAGTTATAACCATAATAAGAAATAAAAAAATTCCACTGATTGTATTTGAAGTTTCTACAGAGAAATGGAATATATTCTGGAAAAAGCGAGATGTTGCTGAACCTAATTCAATAGCAAGAATAAGTGCGATGATCAGCGCAACGAGTCGTACGCTTCCTTTAATAAAACCAGTGGCAAAACCGAAGCCCCCGAAAATTATGACAATTCCGAGGGCTATAATATTAACAATTCCCATTGTTGTTTACGTAAGGTAATACATATTATCTTGAGCGATATCTGTAAGTGTTACGTCTGAGTTTTCGTAAAGTTGCCTTGAGCTCTCTGCGTTTTTTATCGCTTGGCTTTTCATAATAGCGGTTCTTTTTAATATCAGAAAGAACACCAGAACGCTGTACCTTACGGTTGAAGCGTCGAAAAGCATTTTCAAAGCTCTCGTCTTTACCAACTACTACTTTGGTCACTAAGAATCACCTCCAGCAATTTTTTATTTAAAACTCTGTATGCTATTATTCTATGTCAATCTTTGTGAGAAATTATTATTTATAATAGTATCAATCCTCATTTTTATTAGAGGGTTTGGGAATTTCATCGGACTGAGATTAATGTGAGACAGTCACTTTCATTCATCAATATTTTCTTCATTTTCTTTTTTATTTTCCACTATTTCCACTCTCTCTATAATGACATCTTTCAAAGGTCTATCTGCTGGATTTGTGTCAACAACCGAGATCGCTTCGACTACGTCCAATCCTTCCACAACCTCACCATACACAGTATATTCTCTGTCGAGGAAGGGATATCCACCGAGAGTCATATATGTCTCGCGCTGTTTGTCTGTGTACTTAAAGCCCTTCTGCTGCTCGACCAAATTCATCTCATCGGAAGTCCATTTTCTGCCAACAACGATATAGAATTGTGACCCGGAAGATCGCTTTTGCGGGTTGAACTGATCTCCCTGACGTGCTGCAGCGAGCGCACCTTTCTTATGAATAAGGTCTTTTCTGAATTCTGCTGGAATGGTGTATCCAGGACCGCTTGCACCAAGACGTTTGCCAGGATCTGCTTTTTTAGATTCAGGATCACCGCCCTGTATCATAAATCCTGCAATAACACGATGAAAGAGTGTGCTGTCATAAAATGATTCCTGGGCTAACTTAAGAAAATTATCTCTATGTCCAGTTGTTACATTATAAAGCATAATCTTGATATCACCATAATTTGTGTGGAGAATTACTTCTGGATTTCCCATTATCTCTTCTTTCTGTTCTTCTTTTTCCTGCGCGAAGAGCATTCCGCTACAGCATATCGCAGCAAGTAATACTATGCCTACCAGAATGATAAACATGGCTTTTTTCATACAATAACTCCTTAGTTGCATATTGGATTTCTTATATATCTGTTGTAACCTATTAGTGTCAATAATTATTTGCTTATGTTAAACTCTTTAAGGAAAAAGTTGACAGTTCGTAATGCCAGAGAAACTCAAAATCAAAATAGGTTCGAACGAAACATATGATTGAAAATCTCGAATGTAGAATTCTGAATTCACCGGAAGAATTCAATGCTTGGAACGACTATCTTGCTTCCAGTACGACCTGTCCGATCATTCAAACCTATGAATGGGGTGAGTTTAAGAGAATTTCCGGATGGGAACCGATACGCATAGCAGTATATCAGAATGGTGAGATCGTTGGGGGAATATCCATTCAGAAGCGAAATATCCCCAAACTCGGCAAATGCTTATTATATGCGCCTCGCGGTCCAGTGCTAGATTATCATAACAGAGCGCATTTTACCATTCTCATGAAAAAAATGAAAGAGGTCGCTGCACAATATCATGCGATCGTACTCAAGATAGATCCTGAGATTGAAGAGGATGATGAACTATCCTTGGCGATATTGAAAGAAAATAATTTTTTGTTTGTAAAAAAACAGATCCAGCCCCGCGCTACATTCTTCATAGACTTAACACAATCGCTTGATGACATTCTTGCAGGATGCGAGTCAAAAACCCGGTATAATATACGCTTGTCTGGACGCAAGGGCGTAGCGGTGTGCGAGGAAATCTCACTCGCAGGAGCTCAGAAATTTTATGATATCTATGAAACGACAGCAGAACGTGATGCGTTCATCATTCATAAAGATGAATATTATAAGCGAGTAATTGAACTCATGGGAGAGAAAGGAATGGTAAAACTATTCCTCGCATACTACGAGAATATACCTATCGCAGGAGTGTATGTCTTTGCTTTCGGGCACAAGGTCTGGTATATGTATGGTGCGTCATCTAATACATATCGCAACGTTATGCCGAATCAGGCGCTCCACTGGCACATCATTCAATGGGCGAAGAAACACGGATATTCTACATATGATCTATGGGGTATTCCTGCGCATCCGCACAAGAAACATCCGCTTTATGGTGTATATAGATTTAAAAAGGGATTCGGAGGTGAACACAAACTCTTTGTCGGTATGCACGACCACGTATTCAAACCTTTCTGGTATAAACTTATGAACACCGGCATCAAAACCTATGTCTCCCTGCATAGTCTCATCAAAAAAGGGAAGATATCCGACTCATTAGAGGAATAATGACACTCGAAGAACTTCTCCAAAATGTTGATGATTACGAACTTCTCAAGGGCACTGACGATGTAAACATTGTAGAAATCTGTGTTGATTCAAGAAGTGTCAAAACCGGCGATCTCTTCGTTGCAATAAAAGGTGTTGATGTTGACGGGCACAAATTCATCGGGAAAGCAATTGAAAATGGAGCAGTTGCGATCGTGCTTGAAGATGAAGCCTTTATGGCAAAAGATGAAACAGTTACGATTATCAATGTTGAAAATTCCCGCAAAGCACTTGCTCATCTTGCAGCAGCATTCTATGGCTTTCCGGCACGTAAACTCATCGTAATTGGTGTAACCGGCACAGACGGGAAAACCACAACATCGACACTCATCCATCACATTCTCAACGAAGCCGGGCATAAAACAGGACTCATCACCTCGATAAACGCTGTAATCGGTGACCGAATTCTGGAAACGGGCTTTCATACAACAACTCCAGATGCACTTTCCATCCAGAATTATCTCAACGAAATGGTAAGAGCCGGTTGTGAATATGCAGTAATCGAAACTTCATCACATGGACTAGCTCAATACCGCGTCGAAGCATGCGAGTATGATGTAGCAGTCCTAACGAATATTACCTCCGAGCATCTCGATTTTCACAAATCTCAGGAAGAATATAAAAGAGCAAAAGCACATTTGTTTGAGTTGCTTTCAATTTCATACAAAAAGAAAAATGTGCCCAAGATTTCGATTTTGAATAAAGACGATCCGAATTATAAAGATTTCAAAAGCTATTCCGGAGATAGACATTTTTCTTATGGTCTTAACAAGAATGCAGATTTCTGGGCAGATGATATATCTCACGAGAATGCGATACTTTCTTTTTTTGTTCATTCACCCAGGGGAAAATTTAAGATAGAAAGCCCTTTGCTGGGAAAGTTTAATGTGTACAATATTTTAGCTGCCTGCGCTGTTGCATATTCGCAACAGATCCCTATAAACGTATTCGTAGAAGCCATTAAAACCATAAATTCGATCAGAGGCAGAATGGAATTAATCACTCACGAAAAGGGAGATTTCAGAGTAATAATTGATTTTGCACACACAGCATATGCATTAGAACAAGCGTTGAAAACAGCCCGCACCTTCACAACGGGGGAAATTCATGTGGTCTTTGGGAGTGCGGGTCTTCGAGATATTAAGAAGCGGAGAGAGATGGGGATCGTTGCAGGAAAATTTGCAGATAAGATCTACATCACCGCAGAGGATCCACGAACTGAAGATGTAAATGTTATTATAGACGAAATCGCACAGGGGTGCCTTGAACAGGATCGAACAGAAGGGCAAGATTTTTTTCGAATACCAGACCGCACACAAGCGATAGAAAACGCTCTATTGAAAGCCGAGAAAGGTGATACAGTGCTGTGCTGCGGAAAAGCCCATGAAACAACCATGTGTTATGGGAAAGAGGAGCAATCCTGGAGTGAATATAATGCAGTACACAAAGGTCTGAAAAAGCGGGGAATTTAAGTTGACAGAAAAACCAGTTATTGGAAAAGAAAGCTATGATTTTTGGTATCGGAACAGACCTCGTAGAAGTTGATAGAATCAAGAAGGAGTTGGCTTCCCATGGCGAGAAGTTCGTTGATATGTTGTTCACTCCAGCAGAGAGAACGTATTGCACAAGAACGGACAAAGTTGCCATTCAGGCGCAGTGTTTTGCAGCTCGTTTTGCAGCAAAAGAGGCATTCTTCAAGGCCTTGGGCTCAGGTTTGCGCGGCGGACTTGGCTGGAAGGATGTCGAGGTGGTGAATGACGAACTTGGCAAGCCCAAACTCACTATGCAGCGAACAGCAAAAGAGATCTGTGAAAAAGCTGGTATCGATGCAGTACATGTGAGCTTGACCCATACCAAAGAATCTGCCATTGCAACTGTTATCTTAGAAAAAATATAAAAAATCCTTTCGGAGGAATACATGAAAAATATCCTTGTTACTGGAGCTGTAGGACAAATTGGCTCTGAACTTACAATGGAATTACGTAAAATTTATGGAAGCAGCAATGTGGTCGCTGGATTTCACAGAACATTACCAGGTGAAATGTTGAAAAATTCAGGCCCCTGCGAGAAGGTTGACTGTGTAGATATTGAACAGGTGAACAATGTCGTGAAAAAATATGAGATCGACACGATCTATCACCTGGCAGCGATCCTCTCTGCTGTAGCAGAAGCAAAACCAAACCTTGCGTGGAACGTGAACATTAATGGACTGTATAATGTGCTTGAGGTTGCTCGAGAGCATGGATGCGAAGTCTTTACACCCAGCTCGATCGGTGCATTCGGCCCCACCACCCCAAGAGATAACACACCGCAGGACACGATCCAGCGTCCCAATACTATGTATGGTGTGACCAAAGTATCGGGAGAATTGCTCTGTGACTATTATTTTAAACGTTTTGGCGTGGATACACGAGGAGTACGTTATCCCGGGATTATCTCAAATGAGACACTGCCCGGAGGTGGAACAACTGACTATGCAGTAGAGATTTACTATAAGGCAATCCAGGAAGGAAGATTCACGTGCTATCTTAAAAAGGGAACCTTCATGGATATGATGTATATGCCTGATGCCATCAAAGGTGCAATCGATATTATGGAAGCAGATCCAGCAACGCTCAAACACCGTAATGCGTTTAACGTGACTGCAATGAGTTTTGATCCAGAAGAGATTGCAGCATCCATCAAAAAGCTTATTCCCGATTTTACTATGGACTATGATGTCGATCCAGTTCGCCAGGCAATCGCAGATTCATGGCCGGATTCGATGGATGACTCTGCAGCCAGGGAAGAATGGGATTGGAATCCTGTCTATGACCTGGAAGCAATGACAGAAGATATGATCGAAGTTTTATCAAAGAAATTAAAATAAACTGGAGGAATACATGCCTGTAAAAAAGTTAATTACAGCCCTCGATAATAATTTAAAAGATTTAAGAGAAAGCGGTAGAGACAAGGGCGCTGAAATGATCATCACGAAGGTGTTCAAACCGGAAGGTGAATTCGGACCCCGCTACTACATCGAAGGAGGAGGAGACACAAAATTCATTAAAATGAACTCAAACTCCTACCTTGGAATGTCGCTGAATCCTGAGGTGACCGCAGCAGAAGAACACGCAGCCGAAGAATACGGTGTCGGTCCCGGCGCAGTACGCTTTATCAGTGGAACCTATACACCGCATATTGAGCTTGAAAAGAAACTAGCAGAATTCCACGGTCGCGAATCTGCCATGATCTTCAGCTCTGCGTATGTGACCAGCCTGGGCGTGATATATCCTCTCATGACCAAGGAAACCGTGGTTATCAGTGATGAACTGAACCATAACTGTATCATTCAAGCGATTAGACTTTCACGTCCCGCAGCAAAGATGATCTATAAGCATAATGATATGGTTGATCTTGAGAAAAAGTTGCAGGAGGCTGTTGGACAGGGTAAACGCTGCATGGTGATCACCGACGGTATCTTCAGCATGCGTGGAGACAATGCTCCGTTAGATATGATTGTTGAATTGTGCGAGAAGTATAATGAAAAGTTCGAAGAAGGCGTCTTCTCGATCGTTGATGATTCTCACGGTGTGGGCGCACTGGGTAAGACCGGATGCGGCACAGAAGAATACCTGGGCACAAAAGTAGATATCCTCGTTGGTACAATGGGTAAAGCCTTTGGCGTGAATGGCGGATATGTAGTAACATCCGAAACCATCACAACCTTCCTAAGGGAAACCGCTCCGATGTACATCTATTCTAATCCCATTACCTGCTCGGAAGCTGCAGCGGTGTTGAAAGTGCTCGAGATCCTCGATTCCCCCGAAGGGCTGACGAGGCTGGGACACCTTGCAGAAATGACCGCAAAATTTGAAAAAGGATTGATCGATCTTGGGTATGAAACCATCAAAGGACCACATCCCGTGGTACCTCTTATGGTTCGTGACACACCCAAAACCGCAGAACTGGTGAAATTCCTGACCACAAATGGTGTGCTTGCCACCGGTCTCAACTTCCCAGTCGTTCCAAAAGGTGATGAGGAGATTCGTTTCCAGATCAATGCAGACCACACTGCTGCAGATATTAATTATGTGCTCGATGTACTGAAAAAGTATAAAGAAATACACTAATACCACTTAATTAGAAACAAGAAAAGCCCCGATGTTGCGTTGGGGCTTTTTTTTATACAGGGGTAAGAGAGGTTTATTGATTTATATAATCATGAATGTGTTCTGCCGCATCTCTCCCGTTGCCCATTGCTTCGATTACTGTTGAGCCACCGGTGAGTGCATCACCTCCAGCAAATACGCCAGGAATATTGCTCATGTAAGTATCATCTACTTTAATGCCACCCCAGGAATACGTATCCAGATCAGGCACATTGCTCAGGAAGAGGCGATTCGGGGTAGTGCCCAGCGCATTGATAATCGTATCCATCTCAAGGGTAAACTCAGAACCTTCTATGTTCACTGGTCTAGGACGACCACTCTTATCGGTTCCTTTAAATTCAGTTTCAATCATCTCGATTCCCGTAACCCAGCCATCATCATTACCGATCATGCGTATGGGAGAAACCATTTCCTTGAAAATGATACCTTCTTCTTCCGCATGATGGATCTCTTCTTTTCGTGCAGGGGCGCACTGCCTTGTCCTTCTATACAGAATATAGACTTCATCAGCACCGAGACGCTTTGCACACCTGGCAGCATCCATTGCCACATTTCCACAACCGATCACGCCGACTTTGTTTCCGCAGATAATTGGGGTATCCCAATCCGGGAATTTATATGCTTTCATGAGATTGACACGAATGAGGAATTCGTTTGCGGAGTAGACACCTTTGAGTTTTTCACCGGGACAGTTGAGGAACCTTGGAGCGCCAGCACCTGTTGCCAGGTAGATTGCATCAAATTCTTTTTTCAGATCTTCGAAATCAACGTTCTGTCCCACTACTTTATTAAGTTTGATATCGACTCCAAGTTCTTCAAGGAACGAGAGTTCATAATCAACGACGTCTCGGGGAAGCCGGAATGCTGGAATGCCGTATTGCAAGACACCACCAGCCATGTGAAGTGCTTCAAATATCGTGACATGATACCCGAATTTTCTCAAATCAACCGCACAGGTTATTCCTGCAGGTCCGGAACCAACAATCGCAATTTTCTTTCCATTGTCAGAAATTTCTGCTTCTTCGGCAAGTCCTTGTTCGCGAGCCCAATCAGCCACAAATGCAAATAACTTACCTATGTTGATGGGTTGTCCCTTTTTATCCAGTACACATTTTCCCTCACACTGATCTTCCTGGGGACACACCCTCCCGGTCATAGCAGGAACGGCATTGTCCTGCTTGGAAAGAATAAATGCTTCATCGAATTTCTCTTCTGCTATAAGCCCAATAATGTCCTTGACTTTCATGCGCACAGGGCAGCCGGTTTCGCAAAGGGGAATTTTGCATTGCAAGCATCGTCTTGCTTCTGCAACCGCTTCTTCTGCGGAATAGCCAAGAGGCACGGAACGGAAATTAGTGATCCTTACTTCGGGATCCTGTTCACGCATTGGGATTCTCTGCTGAATAGCCATTACACCACCTCCCTTATTTGCTTATTATAACATTCCATTGCAACTGTTTCTTTGTTCTTGAACATTGCGAGTCTGCTGATAGCTGCTTCCCAGTCAACCTTGTGACCATCGAACATAGGACCATCAATGCAAGCGAGTTTCTGCTGACCATCAACGAACACACGGCATGAGCCACACATGCCCGTGGCATCGACCATGATCTGACGAACGGTGGTATAACAGGGCACATTGAATTCTCGTGTAAGTTCGGATAGTTTCTGTAGTGGAGGAATACCACCGCCGGCAAAAACCTGGTCGATTCTTCTCTCTTCCAGAAGTTCAGTCATAATATCCAGATAGTGCCCTTTTCTTCCCACAGAACCATCTTCTGTGCAGAGGATGAATTCATGTGCAACCGATTTTGCAAGTTCTCTCTCTGGATAGATCAGTGATTTATCCGGAAAACTCTGAATAGAGATCACATGATTTCCATTTATCTTGATGAGTTCTCGGCACATTGCAGTGTTTTCAGCATGTCCGCACACAAGGTCAGATACAAATACCACAGTTCCGTATTTCTTCAAAGGAGGAGGTGTTCCCATTGGACCGATGACTTTGTACAGTGCATCACCGACCTTCCACTTATCAAGCTCACGAGAGGTTTTACCCAGACGTTTGATGTACATGGTTATTTTGTCTCCCTCTGCCCTTTCGATCGACATGGGAATTCGTTCTCCATTGGGCACAGTGATCAAAACAGCGAAATTACCAGGTTTGAATCGTTTTGCTACCTCCGGCGCAACAACATCAATGAGATAATCTGCTGCATTAAGGTCTTCTTTTCTTGTAATGGTGTGCTTCATTTAGATACTCCTTTTTATTGATATATTTATATATACAAATAATAAGATATCCATAGATAAAAAAATTTACTCCCCTATCATTTTGAGAAACTCAATAGCAAATTCGTCGACCACTTTATAGCACACATTGTTACCTTCTCTTCTACTCACACAAATACCCGCCTCTTTAATTGTTCTAAGATGCTGTGAGATAGTCGATTGCGGAAGCTGCATCTTCTTCTGACATGCAGTCACATTGCACTCGTCATGATATAATCCAATCACGATCTTAAGCCTGTCTGGATGGGACAAAGCCTTGAGAATTTTACTTACCTTTTCTATATCATACTTCATAATTTCAAATATTATTTTTGTTTAATGGGAAGAAAGAGCACCGGATTGTCAATTTTTTCTCTAAGAATATTGTCTCATCGAACTGATTTTTTCTCTTATTTATAAGATTCAATAAACGTATTGATAATTATATCGACCGAATTGAAAAAATATGTCGGTTGCATTTTCTTCAGTGCATCCGGCTTCGTATATCCCCAGCTTACCACACCGATATCAAGACCCAAATTCCTGGCAGAATCGATGTCACGAAGTTCGTCTGCAATGTAAATCGCTTCTGAAAGAGGAATTTTACATTTGCGTGAGATCTTCTTGAGTTTAGCTTCCTTGCTGAATAGTGAAACGCCGCATTCATAATCGGTGATCAATCCATTTAACTCTGTCCCGAGAACCAATCGAACATTTTTTTCTGAGTTTGTGCTGACCACCGCAAGTATATAACCCGCTTGGTGTAATCTTTCAAGCAAATCGGAAATACCATCGAAAAGTTGAATCGAATCAATCTCATCGGACATGAGTATGCGCATGTATTTGGCGATTGCGGGAAGTTTGAGTACAGGAAAGCCTACGTATTTGATCATATATTTGGCATCGAAATTTCGTAATTTTTCAACCTCATCGTCTTTGATTTTCTTGAAACCGTATTTATCAGAAACTGCACGGATGTTTTTTACAAACCACCAGAAGGTATCCGCAAGAGTACCGTCAAAATCCAGTATGATCAGTTTATATTTCACGAGTAATCCTTATATAACATTTAGCAAGGCTTAATAATCCTGTCTGCAGTTCCCATTATCTGAACAGTCATTGGCATCGTTCCCACTTCGCCGACGAGGAGTTTATCTTTCAGGTTATGATATTCCAAGCAAGTTCCACAAGTTGCGATTTTTGCGCCTTTAGCTTCAAGCTTCTTTAAGCTTTCGAGTACTTCACTTCCTTCTGTAGTAAGAAAAATTCCCGAGTTTACACAACCTATTAGGTCGATTGGTATATCTGATTCTGCAAGATTGCGTAAAAACGAGCGAAGGAGTTTTCTTCCAAGTTCATCATTCCCTACTCCCATTCTGTCAGAATTGAAATATAAAAAAGTCATTCTTTCTCCATTTTGATTTACTTCTGTGCAATTGAATTATTGCTTCTTTGCAGTATGTGCTCTATCAGAATTTGGATCAACCATCTGTTAACTCCGGGCTACCTGATAATATCACACAAGAGCTTCGAATTGTCGATTTCATAGAGATGACTTATAATGTCCAGCTTTGGGGCATAAGTGATGAAATCATTTTTTATAACTAGAGAAGGATAAGAAGAACTGAGTAAAAAACTGCACCCAGTGCAAAAGGCCAGAATCTGCTCTCTCGCTCCTCGGGGAGTTCTTCTTTGAGCACATTAAGGATCACACCTCCAGCAAGAAAAGCAAAGAGCACTGCGGTGGCTGCTTCGCTGATGTGCGTTACCAGCCCGACCAGCCATCCGATAAGTATTGAGGTAGACAGCACCCGTCTTCCAGTTCTATGATAGGTATTCTTATGATACCTTCGCAGGCTGAAATCGTTCACAAGAAAGTGGAGACCCATGGCGATGGAAAAAAAGATCAGCCCCTGCAGATCCTGCTCCTCCCGATGCACAAAAAGATAGCTGATAAGCGCATTATAGACAGAGAAGGAAGCAATATGCAGCCAAAAGAATCCGATGCTCGTGGTTGTTTCATTAGTATCTGTTTCTTCACCGGGTGCTATCTGAGCATAAGAGACACTTTTTTCCAATCCATAAAAGAGGATCAGCCCAAGCAGCGCTACCAGATATGCATGATGTTCAAGAAAAGGAAGGAACGATCCCCCCTTTGAAATGGTGTCTTGTGCGATTTCCAGCTCTGGGAAAATATGAATGAATACATACGCCACAGCGATACCACCGGATATCGACAACCATTTATGACGAGGTTTAGTATCGAGGAACTGGAGCTTTGCTGCAAAGAGATGAGTAAGAATGAAACAGAGTAAAAAGAATAACTGAAGTATCATTATAATATGAGGATTAACATCCCTCTCCAGTAATAGTATAGGTCAAGAAGTTTTTGTTTTTCATCTTCATAAAGGCCAGAACAAAAGAATAAGGGGCACACCAAAAATTACAATCAGGATTTCAAGGGGAAGACCCATGCGCCAGTAATCTGAGAATTTATATCCTCCTGGTCCCATAACCAATGTATTGGATTGATGTCCAATGGGCGTAAGAAAGGCACATGAACCACCCACTGCGACAGCCATAAGAAATGGATCAATCGATGCGCCTAGTCCATACGCGACATTTATACTGATAGGAGCCATCAAAACAACAGTTGCTGCATTGTTTATGATATCTGAAAGGAACATTGTCACAATGAGAATGATACCAAGTATCGCCCATGCAGGAAGGAGGTTTCCCATAAGTAAAATTTGTGATGCAATGAGATCTGCCCCGCCAGTAGTCTCAAGAGATCGACCCACAGGTATCATAGCGCCGAGAAGCACGATGATAGGCCAATCAATTGTGGAGTAAACTTCTTTCAGGGGAAGGAGCCTGGAAAGTACCATGACGACTGCAGCGATAGAAAAGGCAATCTGAACTGGAAGAAGGCGTGTAACTACAAGGATAATAGAGGTTAAAAAAATTCCTACGCTAAACGCAATCCTTTTTTGATATCCAATTTTGAGTTCACGCGCTGCAAGAGGCAGCACTCCGATGGTTGATAGTATGTCGTCGATCATGTGTGCTCTACCTTGAAGAAGAATAACATCACCGGCTTTGAATCTGATTTTATCCAGGCGACTTCGTATCTTTTTGTCCCTTCTTGCCACTGCCAGCAGGTTTATTCCATACTTACTTCGCATCTTGATGCTTGCCGCAGTATGTCCGATGAGTGAAGATTTATCATTGATAACAGCTTCCACCAGTTCGATATCTTTGGATCCCTCCGCATCTTTACGAAATTGTTTACTTCCAGCAAGTTTCAGGCCTGTGTTATTAATGATTGATTTCAACGAACCCGCATCTGTCTCAATAATAATAATGTCATTTGTTTTTAATGTTTCCGTATAACCCGGAGCGTGAATTCGTTTTTTTGCACGAACCAAGCCCAATATCTGCATCTCTTCCTTTGATATATGTATGCATTCTTTCAGTGTTTTACCTTTGACCTTCGAATCCTTGGTGACTTTCAGTTCGGTTATATAATCTTCGATGTCAAAGAGCTCTTTCCCAGATTTCTTTGACGTCCGCTTGGGAAGTAATCGCCATCCCAGCAGAGATATAAAGAGAATTCCTACCACAGCAACACCGAAACCGACAGGGGTATAGGAGAACATGCCAAACGCTTTTCCAAACTCATCTCCACGAAAGGTTGCCACTATGATATTTGGAGGGGTTCCAATTAGAGTTGTCATGCCACCAAGCAATGATGCAAAGGCAATCGGAATGAGGAGCGAGGAGGGTGAATTACCGCTTTTTTTTGCAATATGAATCGCCACAGGCATCATAACTGCCAGAGCCCCGACATTATTCATTAAAGCTGATGCCACTGCTACGATAGAGCACAGGATAACGATCTGAACAATTAAATTATTTCCAACCTTCATGACGAGTTTACCCAGCACGTCTATGAGTCCCGAATTTTCCAGTGCTTTGCCTATTACCAGAACTGCTGCGACAGTGATAACTGCTGGATGTCCGAAACCGGTGAATGCCTCAGTGTGAGAAATAATTCCAGCTATTACAAGAATGAATAACCCTATCAGAGCAACAAAATCATGTCGAATACGTCCCCATGCAAAGAGACCCAACAGCACGATAAGGGTCGAGAATACGATTAATTGATTAGGCATTTACGTTATATTCTTTTCTCATTTTGAGAATAATATGGAGATTCAGGTAGATTAATTGTCAATGAAAATGGGATTAATTTGAGATACTCCCTAAAATGTTTCAGATTAATGGGTACTTTTTCATAATGATAGAAAAATGATTCACAAAGTTTGGGAGACCCTTCTTCGCCAGCTGGCGAAGAAAGGTGACAGAAGCATTTTTTAGAGAGAAAAAGCTGTTCTTACAAAAGTAATATGCCAATGAAAAATATCCCGCAAATCTTTTGTTCATAGTACTTCAAGAATTCTAGTATATAATTTTATTTGGGGTACGCTATGGTATTGGTACAAAATTAATTCTATTTATATGGCTGTGCAAAACGGTCCTTGAAAACACCATTCTTTTTAAGCTGCATGTTCCAGTAAAAATTTATTAGTCCAAGCCAGCTTATTAATTTCACTATAATTGTACCTATTCCAGAAAGAGATTCCATCTTGACGAGTTTTTCGAGTAGAATTGGATCAAAGGTTTTGTTCTTCGCAAAATTTTTCCCCAACTCGTGGAATATACTGAAGACTTTCCTCGTCCTACGTTCCTGCATCATGCGTATTCCTTCGGAGCTGGGTTTTATAATCGTACCTGCATAGGGGCAACCAAGACGATATGCGAGTTTTTCAAGATATTTTTCCACATAACGAGAGTGCTTTGCTTCCGGGAATCCCGAATGAACGATAAATCCAAGCGTAGGATTGCCATCTTTACCACAAAAAGGTTCTAACTTTTCGATGAAATATTTTACAATCCCCGGCATTGCATCAGCGTAGAGTGGGAAAGCAATGATCACATTTTCCGAATGCCCGAAAAGCTCAACATTCTTAGCGGCATTACCGGTAAGGAGAAGATAGCGGATCTCTACCAAAGAAGCACTACTTTTAGTGAATCCATTTATAAAGTGCTCAAGCAATATTGAGGTATTACTATTCTTACCACGAGGTGAACCATTAAATACGGTTAATTGCATCTACCACCTCCTCCACACCGCTGTTTGTAGTCTTTTTAAAGATGAGTTCTGAACGAAAGTTTATAGAAAGCCGCTTATAAATGTCATAAATAATGGCGATATCTTCTTCATCAGTATCTTGAGAAGGTTGTATGAGTAAACTCAGTTTAGGATAGTGTTCATAACGCTTCTTATGATGGCATTCCTTCTTCACGAGTTCGATATAGGGATGTACCAGCGGTATCAACTTATCCTGTATTTTCTTGAGTAGTGCGCTCGTAAATCCCATAATTACAGGTGATGCAAAGATAAGAAGGTCAGAATGGATCACTTCACGAAGAATCTCGGGTGCATCATCCGGAAAACTGCATTTTCCAGGTGTTTTTATCCAGCAGTTGAAGCAGCCCACACAATACGAGATGATTTTATTACGGAGTTTGAAGAGAGTAGCTGAGTGCTCCTGCGTAGTGAGTAAATGCGAGAGTGATGTTAGGTAATCTTCAAAGATCCTGTTTCCGCTATCAGGATTTCCGTTAAGAATGGTTATTTTCATTAACTATTCCTGCCATTATGTTGTTGAGCGTAATATGAATATGAATGCCTCAACGTCAATAATTCTATTTCTATATATTATTTTGTAGCCACGTTTTTAACGGGTCATTTACGCGGATGTCTTCCAGCTTATCAGGATCGAGAGATCGGTTCTCATAAGCGACTGTCAAAAGGTTGTTCAGCAGTGTTTCTCTTCTTTCTACCGGCACTTTATTCTGAAGATTGTATGGATAGTTATATTTCGGAGGAAGCAGTTTAACACGTTTTTTCTCACATTGCCCAGCAATAAGCCCACTTAACACTGCCTGATGTAGAAATATCTTATGCCACTCATCTTCGCACGCGTTTTTTTGATATGAATCATCTTGCATGAGTTGGTTAAAATGCACAAGCCATTTTCTGAGCAATTCTGTGGAAGGGCTCACCGAAAAGGCATGTGAGTTATAGTATGCACGAATGGTCTTCTTGCCGATGAAAGTTTCTACCGAACGTGCGATATCTTTGAGGCCAAGGGTCTTAAAAATTTCTTTCCAGAATACATCAAGGGGCTCACCGGTGAGTAAACCAACATTCTGGATATGAACTGGACGTACCGAACAATCCTCTTTCTTACTTAGTATATATCCAAGAGGAGGGTTTATAACTAGGCAGCCAGGATCGATCCAGATCAGCGAATCAACTTCTGGAAAAAGTTCTTCAGCACGGGAACAAGCATAGACCTTGTCTCCATAATAATATCTTCTCAAATGCTCAGGCACATCAAGCAATACGCTTTCTGTTATATCATCTTCCAGATTTTTACACGAAACCTGAACTGGGTTTACATTAAAAATAACGATAGGTACTCTGGCCAGTTCCCCTGCCCATGCACGAATACTCTTTATAAGTAAGGTGAGTTGTGGAAGTTCGTCCTTAGAACGGACCATTGTTACAAAGACTGATTTGCTATGTAATTTCATATAAAAGCCTTCTGTCATTGGTAGTTTATAAAGGTACAATAAATTTTCGACCAAGTGCAATAAATACAGTAAGTGTGATAAGCACGATGTCTGAATAAAGAGCAGTGTGATCCGAACATTTTTGATGATAGATAAGGGCGAAAACCATAAGAGCAGCAAGAACCACTGAAGCGAGAGGTGTGATCCAGGTAACGACTCTGAAAGTACCAGGCACGATTAGACCTCCGGCACAGAGAAGCAGGCCGATCGATGCGATAAGCAGCAGTGGACGATTATTTGTTTGAGAATATTTAAAGGTATGAGAAAAAGCAGTAAAGATCAACTTAACACTTATTCCGACCTGCAAGATCCAAAGAACAATACTCATTACTGTTCCCCTATCATTTTCACCATACTTTTTTCCAACATTCAGAGGTGAAGATTTTTCTAAGTCCAAGCTTTTGATAGAACATCTGATCTGAGCCCACATACGCAACTTTTGTTCCATCTTCACCGCATCGACGTATGCCTTCCAGTACTGCAGCTTTTCCTAATCCCATTTTACGGAAATCGGGATCGGTTGCAACCGGTTCCACGTAACAATAATTATTCTGCGGAACATTCCATAGTCCTGCAAACGCAACGAAATTTCCTGAAGGTGCTTCTATGACAATAGTCAGATCTTTTCTGAAGTTTGGCCCAGACTGCATTTTTCTCCTGTTTTCGATATCTTCATCATCTTCCGGTGGTTCTCCGGGATGATTGAAGCCCCGCCAGAGCACACGATTGATCTTGCACAGGTCATTTTCATCAGCCAGACTTTTTACTACAAATCCATCCGGCACTGTTATTTTAGGGAATGGATCTGGTATACGCATCATGGCAAGAGGACGATCCTCGGTTTTTACTCTCACATATCCTTTTGAAATAACAAGAGATTTGAGAGCGTCATCAAAGCTGTTCACGAACACATGCAGATATGGTTTGCCCTCTTTGGTTGTTCCCTTAAATGAACGCTCTGCATACTCGAGCATTTCGGGCTTAAGCGCGGCAAAGCCAGGATGTGTTTGAAAGAATGCTTCTCCCAACCGGGACTCGTAATGAGCGACTGCCACGATCTCTTCATTTTCTTCCCAAATTCTGATCTTATCCAGGGAGTTTTCATCAAGAAAGGGATGAGTATGCATATATTCCCATGCTGGTTGTAACCAGTTACCATCGCTGTTTTTCGGCAAGTAATGAGTTATGAGAAAGTCACTGACCCGAGAAAAATCTTCTGTACGGAATTGATGATGCGTGATATTTTTCATCTAAACTCCATGTCATTTTTTTTCTTCGTCTTCAACACATTTAGTTAAGGCTGAAGCAATAAGTGCTGTAGGCACAGCAATTATACCTAGACCAATCATTAGAATAATAAATGTAAATATTTTTCCTCCGGCTGTTATTGGGTAAATGTCTCCATATCCGACAGTTGTAAGTGTGGCTACTGACCACCACATGCGATGAAAAATTGAAGAAAACTGTCCTGGTTGTGCTTCGTACTCAAAGTAGTAAATACCAACAGATGAAATAAACAACAAAAAAACAGTAGCAATTAGAAAAATAATCAATTCTTGTTTTATCATCCCAAATGCTTTCCGGAACCGTTTTATTGCTTTATTATAACGAACAAGCTTAAATGTTCTAAATAATCTAAATAATCTGAATATTCTTAAAGCCCTTAAATCTATACCACGAGCAATATAAAAAGGTAAGATTGAAAAGAGGTCAATTAGACCGTAAAAACTAAAAATGTATTTGAATTTCTTATCCGCAACAAATATTCTGAGTACATATTCAACAGTAAAAATTCCAATAGTTATTGCTTCAATATAAAATAAAAATATTTTTAATCTTGGATGTAAGTTTGGTAGAGTTTCAATACAAAAAGATATAAGGGATATAACAATAAGCAATTGTATAATAATATCAAAAATCCTTCCAGAGGTCGTATCATTATTTTCAATTATTTGTCTCAGTTTCTTCTTTTTCATAATTTATTTTACTCCAGCTGATTTAAAAGATAACTTATTTTGAAATCAGAAAACAATGGTTTTAATCTTAAATAAATTCATTTCCTTTTACACTTAGTCCTGTTTAGAAATGTCAACTACTAAAGCTTCTGTTCGCATATTAAGTAACTATATTACAGCACAAGCCGAAGCCTGAACCAATATATGTTCTGAATCCTGTATTCTGAATTCCAAATTCTTTTCCTTACAACTTATCCCGAACCCTCTTTGGCAGAATACTTAAAAAATTATCCCGTGCAACAAGATGGGCAGTTTCGGGAGAGAACGCGTCCAGAAAAACGTAGTAACTCATAATGTTCTTATGATAATCACTGAAATGACCTACCGAATCAGTGCCGATCATGAACCTGTCTGGGAATTCTTCGACCAGTACGACCCAATCCTTATCAGGTATATTGTTTGGTGCAATATCCATCGGGTATACAACCCAAGAAAGATCGATCCATAGGTTATGATAAGTCGTGAGCATTCGCCGGAGATCCTGGACGAGAGAGGGAACATCGATACGTCGACTGATACCTGCATGAGCCCACACAAAACGGGTATCAGGATGATTCTTTACCGCAGTCTCCATTTCGTGCAGGTAAAGCGGTTCGCGTATCCAAACTGAGCTGATATCGCTGTGCACACAAACTGGCAAGTCGTGTTCCGCAGCAAAAGCATAAATCGAATCAAGGGCCATATGATTAGCACGAGCCCGTTCACCATAGGTTAACGCGGTCAGATCGTCATGCCGGGTTTGTATCTCACCGATACCTTCCCAGAGATCCGGATACCATTCGTACATCCGGTGCACGTGATCGATGGCATTTCTGTCCGTTGGATTAAAGCCACAAACGAATGGGTGGATTTTCTTACGTAAGGATTCAGATAAACCCATCACCGCCCGGGCAACGATAACGTCAGTTGCGCTGTACCAATATATTCTTGCATCATCCTCAAGGTAATAGTGTGGCTTTATCGCATCGACTGCATCCCATTTTTTTACAAGAGGGAGTCCGTTGACCATACAATGATCTACGCCGACGTGCTCCATTGCGCATAGAAGTGAATCTATCCCATCGGTCTCCTGAAGAAAGTCCACAAGGTGTAAATGAGCATCACAAACCGAATACCGAATTGAGTCTGTAACATCTGCCGATAAATGATAACAAAAAAAAGATACCCATAAACAAAAAGAAAAGAAGAGAACAAATTTTTTTGATGCAATTTTGTACATAGATAGAACTCCTGTTAATATAAAGAATTTATTTTATTCTTTCCCCAACAAATCATAGCTCCCTTATCAAATTACCTCTCTGCATTGAATATATTCATTTTTGAAGCGTTGTCATTTCCTTCGGAGACCTACTCACCTTTCAGTTACTACTCATGAAAGACTAAAGATTCTGAAAGATTTCAAGAATCGCTACCAGTACAAAAAGTGCTACTACGACCGCATGTGCCCAGTATTTTTTAGTTATAGCCAGCAAGATGGTCAGTAAGAGAAATATAACATTAGCAACAATATTGTATATGTTCACCGATGCTTTTGCTGACATCTGCAGTATCATAGAGATCAACAGAGACATTAATCCGACACCAGCCATCAATCCCCAGAAATATCGATGATTACGAAAGTAATATTTTTTTAGATCAATACCCTGGTCGGAGACGTTATCCGGGAGAACAGCGGAAGCCAGCAAATAAAGGAGTATAAGTAAATGACCATATGCTACGAAATATATGATATTATACTCGTTCATACGAACTTCGGGTATTGCAAGATCCCACCAATTTTTGATGATCAGCAGGAACAGATACCATGCACTTAACAATGGGAGCCAATTCCACTTCACTTTTTTCCAAATACGTAACAATTTGTGTAAACTGGCAAAGAGGTCCGTCAAGATGAGCCCGTAAACGATCGTAAACAGTGTGACAATGATATCAAAATTATTCATTGGTATCCTCAAGGTAGCTAAAAAGAGCTAAGATTGCTATTAGGAGATGAACACTGCATCATAATAGATTTTTTCAAAGCACTGACAAAAACTCAGAAACTTTGATATTCAATAAGCATATGAATTTCTGAACGCATCAATTTTACTCCAACTGCTGCTTTATCCATAATGCTCCTTCGAGAAAAGCAATAGGTGCAGCGGACACATGCACGGTTCCAGCCCAGTTCGGCACCGGAGGAAATTCCACATACGTAATATGCTGCGCACCACCTTGTATGAATGCAGCTTTTGCAGCGTGAAAGTTTCCAACTGGAACACAGTCATCGTTCTGGCAGTGCCACATAAGCATGGGAGTTTGTGGTATCCAGTTTGGATAGGTGTTATTCTCGTAAAGCGTCTGCCATGCAACACTTGTTGAGTCATTCAGGGAGTCTATGAAGGCATCTTCAAATACCTCTTTGAGTATATGCGATGCAGGCATAATACCATTTACTACTTCTGTGTCGTAAAAACCATTCGCATATTTTGGAATATCAGTTCTGTAGGGCTCTTTCAACATCTGATCGTAAGCAAAGACATCTGGATATTCCGTGTGATAACCCACAAGCATAAGCGGCAGGAAGTAAGGAACCGGGAAAGGATCGTTGCTGAGCATCACATCCAGCATTGTACCAGAAAGATCATAGGGACCATCCATACAGACCGAACCGGTCATGGCAATATCCCGATCCTCAAGTTCCCGAGTCACTGACATGGTCACGAAACCACCTTCAGAATAACCATATACAAAGAGATGTCCATCCCAGTTTACGAAATCATGATTATTGTCCTTTATCATGTTGATGCCTTTTTCCACCATATCTGCTGTTGCGGTGGCGAGTTTTTCTCGTATACAGTAGGGGTGATTCTCTGTAAGATCATAGCCCATGCCCTGGTAGTCCGGCATCACGATCGACCAGCCGAAGAAGGAAGCCAGCATGTAGGCAACCACGACTTCTTCGAAATTCTTGTAACCAGAAGGATCAAAGAGATCCCATTTTGAGGGAGCATATTTTTTCAGCAACTCGGTACCATGATTATATGAAACCAATGGGGTTTGCAATTTGTCTCCACTGAGTGTGAACGGATAGACAAAAAGTCCCGACAGTTCGATATCATTTCCCTGGTCGTCTTTGGATGTGTATTTCACAACCTCATGAACTACAAGGTACGGTGTTTTTTGTCTGGAGTTTTGAGATATTTCGTAATAAAGATCATGATAATCGAATCCAGTAGGATCATCGGGCAATTCCTGCACCTGATCCATGATATCTTCAGTGTCAAGCTCATATCGTTCAACAATGGTGAAAACCTGTTCGGTTGTTGGTTCAGTGGTTTTACAACACGAAAAAATAAAAATAGTAAGAATACAAACCAATCCTCCTATACAGAGCAATTTTCTGTCTTTCATGAAAACTCCTGATCTCTGAATACTGTCATCTGATTTCTGCTTACTTTATTATGGAATATACACCTTAAATGCCTGCGTATAGTAACCGTTTACTCCGGTGCCAGTTATCCAGTGCCCGTCATCAGAGATAGCCGATGCATCATAAAGGTCCCAGTCTTTGAGTTCGGATCCTAATCCTTCATCTTCAAGCCAATCCTGAAGTGAGACCATATCATTATTTTTAAATTTAATAAAGGCAATATCATAGGATGAACCCACGATCCGATCTCCATTATCCGAAGCTGCCTGAGCAACCGTATTTGGTTGATGAGGACCAGGATATGGGCTAAAAGTACCCATGAAATGAACCTGCCGATTACTATCCCAATACACCGCATAAGGCGTTTCTTCATCATCATAAACAGTACCCACTATTGTGCTTCCATCGCTAGAAATCCCAGCAGCGACACCGGCAACATATCCTGTTGGTAAAGGAAGTCTGGTTGGTAGTGTGTCTTTTGCAACGTCGAAAAATATCGGCAGTTGTACACCAATGCTGTCGTATTTCTCTGCTCCATCTAAACCCACCATGATGGTTCCATCTGCGGTGATGTCGAATATGCTTGTTCCAGCATCTGAATAGTCTGCGCTGTCTGCAAAAGTTGATGTAACAACGGTGAATTCATCTGTGGTGATGTTGTAATAATATCCACCTTCAATATTTCCCCATCCACTTAAACCAACAACTATATTACCGTCAACAGAGATCCCCGTAGCGGTTTGAGCATTTTCAGACGTAGCAGGATCTATTATCGCATGCCATTGGTCACCTGAATAATAAAAAGCTTGAGGAGAAAGATCTGCTATTCCCTGATCACCTACCATCACACCGTTGTCAGAAATATCATATATTGCACAATGTCTTTGAAATCCAGGCACTTGAGCTAAAGGAAATGGAAGAATAGTAGCAGTCTCATTAGTCCAGTAAACAGGAGGTATTTCCATATACTTATCATCGGGTGTGTTTACTGCACTCCCCCCAAGCACAATTGAACCGTCACTACTGATTCCTTCTGCGTAACCGAGTGCCCAATCTACACCAGCGAAGGGCAGAGCTGTAAATACTACGTCTGTGGGTTCAGTACTATCTGAACAGGAAATGATTACTGAAACAATAATTATTAGTATGAATGAAATTAGGATTGCTTTGTTTTTTTTTGTTTTCATTTTTTCATTTTTCTCCTTGTTTGTTTATTAAAAAAAATATATTAAATCTGATACTAAATAGGATTTTAGAAATTTTTGGAATGGAATTTTTTTTGTCAAATAATTTACACGATCACTAAGAGTATTATATAATTTATTATTCATTGAAAGAAAATATTGCCAGAAATTTTCATTTCCACAAAGTTGATTTTTTATGAAATCAGGAATTCTTTACATCGTACCTACACCTATTGGGAATCTTGAAGATATGACTCATCGTTCAGTTAAGATTCTTAAGAAAGTCTCACTCATTGGTGCTGAGGATACAAGGAACTCACAAATCCTTCTAGAGCATTATGATATAAAAACACCTCTGGTAAGTTATCACAAATTTAATGAGAGAGCTCGAATAGAGCATTTATTAGAAAAGCTTCAGAAAGGTAATGATATTGCAATAATATCAGATGCAGGAACACCTGGAATTTCAGATCCAGCTGGAATTCTAATTAAAGAAGCAATTGGGAACAGCGTTCAAGTAATAACCCTACCTGGTGCAACAGCATTCATTCCAGCACTCGTGTCATCAGGTCTTTCAATGGAGAGGTTTTACTTTGTTGGATTTCTGCCAGAAAAACATGCAGACCGAAGGTCGCTGCTAGATACACTCGCTCGTGTGCAGGACACCCTTATCATATATGAAGCTCCTCACCGCCTTGAAGAAACACTTACAATAATTCATAAGTATTTCGGGGAAAGAAGGGTCTGCATTTCACGAGAAATCTCCAAGAAATTCGAAGATCATTATCGAAATGAATTATCATATTTTGTTACTAATTTTGATGAGATCACATTGAAAGGTGAGTTCGTACTTGTACTGGAGGGTGCTCAGGAAAAAGAGTATACCGATGATGAGCTTATCGTTCTGATTACTGAGAGATTTCATCAAAATAAATCGGTAAGCCGTACTGCGAGAGAACTGGCACAGGAGCTAAAGATCTCCAGGAACCGCGTGTACAAACTTGCTTTACAGATAAAAAAAGACACATAGGTTTTATATATATGAAAATCCCAAGAGCATATATCAAAAGGATCCCTCGTTTTTTTACCCCTGCACTGGAGACGATCCCGGAGCTGGTGATCGATGTGGCGAGAGAGGTGCAGCACGCAGGAGGAAAAGCGTTTCTTGTAGGAGGAAGCGTACGCGATATGCTGCTGGGCAATCAGCCCACAAAAGATCTGGACGTTGAGGTTTACGGGCTCCGACCAGAGCAACTGGAAACCATTGCTGTTGCCTATGGAAAAGTAGCTGAAGTGGGCAAATCGTTTGGAGTGTTGAAATTTTATGACGGAAAACTGGAAATAGATTTTTCTCTTCCTCGCAAGGATTCAAAAATAGCAGAAGGGCACAGAGGTTTTGCAGTGAATACTGATCCTGATATGGATATCAAAGAAGCTGCAAGAAGAAGAGATTTTACCATAAATGCCATGATGTACGATCCCCTGGAAGAAGTGCTGATCGACTGTTTTGGAGGGCTGGATGATTTGGAAAAAGGAGTGCTTCGTGTTGTTGACAAGAAGACCTTTGCCGAGGATCCTCTGCGTGTGATGAGAGGAGTACAGTTCATTGCGCGTTTCGATCTTATGGTTGATATAAAAAGTTTCAACCTGATGCAAAAGACCGTGCCTTCTCTGGAAGAACTTCCTCAAGAACGATTGCAGATGGAGTGGAAGAAATTATTACTCAAAGCCATGAAACCGTCCCTGGGACTGAAAACCATGCTTGATCTGGGAATCATCGAGAAGTATTACCCGGAGCTTTTTGCGTTAACCGAAACCGAACAGGATCATCTCTGGCATCCCGAAGGAAATGTGTGGATACATACGTTGCTCTGCATGAATGCTGGAGCGCAGATAATTCATCGTGAGCCCATGCGTGTGCGGCAGGCATTTGTCATTATGCTGGCAATTCTCTGCCATGATCTGGGCAAGCCGAAGACAACGCATGTGAAGGATTCTCGCATTGTCACGCCCGAGCATGAGGCAGAGGGAGAAAAACCGACTCGGGCTTTTTTAAGCCGGATAGGTGTTGATAAAGAGATTACGGAGAAGGTTGTTAATCTGGTAAAAAATCACCTTGCACCCTTCTCTCTGTATAAAGCTGAAGTGAATAATGAAAAGATCACTGATGGAGCGATTCGACGCCTGGCAAGAAGACTTCATCCCGCAACGATCTACGAACTGAAACTTGTGGCTGAAGCAGATTACCTTGGAAAAGGAAACAGGCTGAAAGAGAATGATAGGAATTTTAGATCAGGCAGATGGCTCATTGAGAGGTCTCAGCAACTCAATGTAGATAAAAATAAACCTGAGAATGTGATAGAAGGAAAGGATCTGATAGATCTAGGATTCAACCCCGGGCAGATTTTTGGGAGAATTATCGAAGCTGCGAATTCTTTACGTGATGACATGAACTTCTCCCGAGAAAAAATTATCTCATTGATCAAGAAGTCTGCGTCACCTGGTGATGCCCTCCTGCGCTTAGAACAGGAATTGGAAGAGGAATAATATGAAAATTCGAACGATTACCCATGGTATATCCCTGGAGTATCCTTTTCTGGAAACAGACATACGGGAAGCTGCAGAATTCAATCTTAATGCACGGAAGATGTATGAAGATCAAGGGTATGAGGTGCAGGAACCACGCATAACCACAAATTCATGGCCCGAATTCCTTGGTCATCTAAAACCTGAACAGATCATCTATAGCATACAGGATTTTGAGAGAATGTGCAAGACCCACGGCGTGGAATTCACCAGCATCGGTACTGCAAAAGCGGCGCAATATATGGACATGATCCCTGAGATCATTCGTCAGACAGAATCAGTATCGACAACAATCACTATTGTAGATCAGATCAGCGGCATGAATCTCGATGCCCTCGAAAAAGCTGCACAGGTAATCAAAAAGATATCAGAGACCACAGAAAAAGGATATGGAAATTTCTTATTTGCAGCTCTTGCAAATTGTCCTCCCGAAATACCTTTTTACCCCGCGAGTTATCATATTGGTAAAAACTGTTTCTCGCTTGGGCTGGAATGCAGCGATGTGATCAACAGAGCTTTTGAAGGAAAGAAATATCTGGAACAAGCTCAAGAGAGTCTGGAAAGAATTTTGACCTCCGAACTCAAACCGCTTGAAGATATTGGAATGATGATACAGGATGATACAGGTGTTGAATTCAAAGGTATTGATGTTTCTATAGTACCTTCACTTGAAGAAAGTGAGAGTATAGCCTTCGGGTTTGAGAAACTTGGGATGAACAAGTTTGGTGAAGCAGGTACGCTTTCTATTGCGGCGATGGTAACTGGTGTTTTGAAATCACTCCCTGTACGCAAATGGGGATATAACGGGCTCATGTTGCCAGTACTCGAAGATGTGGGACTTGCAGCGCGATGTGGGGATGGACTGCTGAATGTACAGAAGATCCTTGCTTATTCTGCAGTGTGTGGAACTGGGCTTGACTGCATACCGCTTCCGGGAGATATTTCGGAAATGAAGCTATATAATATTTTGTCGGATGTGGCAAGTTTGAGCTTGAAGCTTGACAAGCCTCTTTCTGCAAGGTTGTTTCCTATACCTGGTAATAAGGCAGGTGACTTTACTGAATTTCATTCACCTTTTTTGACAGAGTGTAAAATTCTGGACGTGTAGTTGAATAAATTAAAAAAAATCAAAATAATTTCCTGGAGGATAGATGAATAAGATAATTGCTGCATGTGGTTTGATATGTTCGGATTGTCCGGCATATATCGCAACTTTTCATGATGACCCTGAAATGCGCAAGAAGACTGCTGAAGAATGGTCAAAAGCATACGGTGCAGAGATAAAGCCCGAAGATATTTATTGTGTAGGATGTCTTGAAGAAGATGGCAGACATATAGGACACTGTTATAAATGTGAGATTCGCCAATGTACAAAGGATAAAGTTATATTTAATTGTGCGTTTTGCGATGAATATGGCTGCGAAAAGATCACCGGTCTTTTCAAAATGGCACCTGAAGCCAAGAAGACATTGGATAAAATACGAGCTACACTCTAGCTGAGGACGAAATGAAGGATATTGAGAAATTTCAAGATGAACGCGAAAATCTGAACGAGAAGGTGCTCAAGTTCAACGGCAAAATTATCAAGAGATTTTATAACCTCGATCATACTGTTTATCTGGATGGAGCGCTTCCCCGCAAGACCAAAGAAATTCTTGGATTAATATCTTCCTTTGTACTCCGCTGTGATGATTGTATAAACTACCACCTCGCTCAATGCCATGAACTAGGTGTAACTGATGAGGAGTTGGATGAAACGCTCTCCATCGGCGTAATTGTGGGAGGTTCGGTCACCATTCCCCACCTGCGCAAAGCGGTCAAAACATGGTTTAAACTTAAAGGAAAAGATACAGATGGAAAAGCATAAGATCTTCGAAATATTATTGAAAGAGATTGAATTAATAGTAGAAGAAAAGGTAAGTCTTCTTCATAAGCTGCAAAGCATTTGTAAGCTATTGAAGGATAAGGTGAAGTATTACGATTGGGTAGGTTTCTATCTTGTGGATCAACAAAATCCACACGAACTGATACTTGGACCTTTTGAAGGAGCGCCGACCGAACACACAAAAATTCCTTTTGGCAAAGGAGTTTGTGGGCAAGCGGCTGAAAAAGAAAAGACATATGTGGTGCAGGACGTGCAGAAGGAATCAAATTATCTCTCTTGTAGTATTGATGTGAAATCAGAAATTGTTGTGCCAATAAAGAAAGATGATACAATTGTCGGGGAGCTTGATATAGATTCTCATGCCACAGCGCCCTTTAGAGAGGAGGATAGAATATTTCTCGAGAAAATTGCCGAAAAGATAGGAGCCCAGTTACCAGAATGAGGATTAACTATAACGACCAACGAATTGTTATGACCCTCGATGCAGGTGGAACAAATTTGCGTTTTTCTGCACTTAAAGGCAGGAAAGAAGTTGTGAATCCGATTTTAGAAAATACCTGTGGACATAACCTCGAGAAGAGTCTTAAGAATATCCTTGAAGGTTTCAGGCAGGTAAAATCTCAGCTCGGTGAAGAACCAGTTGCCATCAGTTTTGGCTTCCCAGGTCCGACCGACTATCAAAATGGCATCATCGGTGACCTGATAAACTTACCTGCTTATCGGGGTGGTGTTGCACTTGGACCAATGCTGGAGGAACAATTCGGCATACCGGTTTTTATCAACAATGATGCGGATCTCTTTACGTACGGTGAAGCGATCATGGGTTTTTTGCCCTATGTGAATTCTCTGCTAGAGCAGGAGGGGTGTTCGCGAAGATATCGGAATCTGATCGGTGGAACCTTTGGTTCTGGTTTTGGTGGTGGTATCGTGCTCAATGATACAATGCTGGTTGGCGATAATTCAGCACAGGCAGAGATCAATCGCTGGTGGAATCACCTCTATCCGAATTATTCTGTTGAAGAGAGTGTCAGCAGCAAGGGCGTAAGACGGGTGTATGTGCAGGAAGCTGATATTCCAGCACAAGATTCACCTTCTGCAAAAGAGATTTATGAGATCGGTATGGGGTTCAAGGCAGGGAATCAACAAGCTGCAAAAAAAGCGTATGAGGAACTCGGCAGGGCAGCAGGAAATGCTTTTGCGCAGGCAGTAACAGTCATCGACGGGCTTGTGGTTATCGGGGGTGGACTATCCGGGGCTTGGGAACTTTTTATGCCTGCGCTTATAAAAGAAATGAATACACCATTCAAATCCTTTGATTCTGGCCACATTGAGCGAATGGAGATGACGGCATATAACCTGCAGAATGAAGAAGACTTGAAGAAATTTCTACATGAAGAGGTAAGGATGATATCGGTTCCTTTTAGTTTTAAAAAAGTATCCTATAATCCGGAGAAGAAAATAGGGGTGGGAATATCCCCGCTTGGCACAAGCAAAGCAACAGCAATCGGGGCGTATACGTTTGCATTGGCTGCTCTGGACAGATGATTTCACGTAAAGTCATCAAAGAAGCGCAGGGAATGCAAGAGGAATAACAGTAAGAAAGGACTTGTCACAAACTCCTGGACTTTGATTAGTACGATCAAAAATCAAGATTTTTCCAATCTCCATTCGACATTAGAAATTAGTATTTAAAAATTTCTATATAATCGTTTCTTCCGTCTCCTTATCGAAGAAGTGAACCTTTTTCATGTCAAATACAAGGGTCATCTTTTCGTCCATCTTTGGTTGTTCTTTTGGCTCCAGTCTGCCAGTAAAGATCGTATCACCGGTTTTAAAATTAACCACAAATTCCGAGCCAAGCGGTTCGACAACCTCGACTATGGCTTCCATCTCTGCAGGAATCTCTGCATTAGAGGAATATTTCTTATGATAGATGTCTTCCGGGCGAACACCCATGACAATATTCTTGCTCACATATTTTTTGAGAGAATCATCATAGGTGTCTGGTATCTCGACAGTAAAGCTGCCATAATCGAAGAAGATGGTCTTGCCTTCTTTACGGATTTTACCGTCAAAGAAATTGATTGAGGGACTGCCGATGAATCCAGCTACAAATTTATTTCTTGGATGGTTATATACATTTATCGGAGAATCAATCTGATGAATGATTCCATCTTTCTGTACGACTATCTTGTCTCCCATAGTCATGGCTTCAGTCTGGTCGTGTGTGACATAAATAATGGTCGTCTCAAGTTTTTTGTGCAGCTTAATGATCTCAGCACGCATCTGTACACGGAGTTTTGCATCAAGGTTTGAGAGAGGTTCATCAAAGAGGAAGACCTGAGGATAACGCACAATCGCTCTTCCCAGAGCTACACGCTGACGTTGCCCACCTGAGAGTTGCTTCGGTTTTCTATCCAGCAGATGGTCAATGCCAAGAAGGTCTGCAGCTTCTTTGACACGTTTATCGATCTCATCCTTGGGTGTTCTGCGCAGCTTAAGACCGAATTCCATATTTTGATAGACTGTCATGTGGGGATAGAGTGCATAGTTCTGGAATACCATTGCAATGTCACGATCTTTTGGAGGTATATTGTTCACTACCTTATCACCGATGTAGATTTTACCCCGTGATATATCTTCCAGACCAGCGATCATACGTAACGTGGTTGTTTTTCCACAACCAGAAGGTCCGACTAGCACGACAAATTCTTTGTCTTCTGCTATGAGATCTGCTTCTTTGACCGCTTCAAAGGAATTATCATAAATTTTCCATACTTTTTCTAATTGAACTTTAGCCATGAGATATTCCTAAGAGTTTTTTTATTTTTATGCCTTTGAAGTGTCTGCCGTGTCAAGTTTTATAACGATGAATCGCAAGAGAGATTTTTTATAAATGTTCTTCAAGAGTACTTGAAAAGTTCAGAAGCGTTTCATAAAAAAAGCAGGACTCGCAATGAGTCCCGCTGTATAAAGTGAGTGATTACTAAATTAACTAATCATTTTTTGGCTGCTGGTTAATCTTTTCAAGAATGTCTTCTTCACCCTTTAATGATTTAATCATATATCGTGCAGAGGGATGAAGGGTCGTATCTGTTACTACGCCTTCTCTGGGGTAGGTAAGTACTTCTTCGAAAAGTTCGAGTGCCCTGTCATTATTATTTAGATATTCTGAGTAGATAAAGCCCTTCATAAATTTTGCCTTATAGTCATATTGTCCATTTGCATGCTGGTCGATGATCTTGTCATAGAAATAGATTGCACGAGCATAATTTTTCTCGGTCATTGCTTCTTCAGCAAGGGTGAAAAGTGAGTCTGCAGATAATTTTTCTTCAAGATTTTCTGCATATACTTTGAGATTATATTTCTCTTTCATTTCACTTGTAAGTTTTTCGAACAAATCCTTTTGTGCCTGTCTCTGCAGATTAGTTTCTAACTCATTACGAACAATTTCAAGTTCACGATAAGATTTAGGATAATACTGAAGTACCCTGAAAAATACCCAGTTCCCTTTTGCATCTTCAAATATATTACTGAATTCGTCTTCCTGTGTTGAGAAAACCAGCTCAAGATAGATGTCATCCTTACCAACGCCGGGGATAATACCACCTTCGTAGATAGGACCGATTATACCATTATTTTTAGTTCTCACACAATGTTCCCGAACAAGTGTATTGAGTGCTTCTTCTGTTTGAGCTTCTTTGGCTTGTTCATATATAGTAGTGGCAAAATTTTTATCTTCAAACGAGAATTCCTGTATCTCGACATGAGGTTTGATGACATAACGTTGTTCTTTATCTTTTTCATAGGCAGCACGAATATCATCTTCAGAAACTGTAGCTTCATCGACAACATACTGCTGGTAGTACTCACGTAATGTGCCTATCATCTTCGCACGTCGGAGTTGATCTTTTATCTTAGGATGATTTTCATATCCCTTTTTAAGTGCATCGATATAAAGGAGTTCATCCTGAACTTTTGCGGTAATAAAATCTAACTTACCCTTTTCATCCTGAATGGTCTGCTTTCTTTGATCTGGAAGCATCCTTACTTCTTCTGCAAAATCCTTTGCAGTAAATACAATATCTGGGTTGCTTGAAGAGATTAAAACTACTGCTCCCGCGGTCAACGAAGTGTCTGCTTGAGAATAATCAACAGCTTTTACCGCTGCAGAGTCGATCGCCACATTGTATTTTTTCATGAGCTTATCGATAAGCTGCAAACGAAGCTCCTGTTCTTTTTCAGAAGAATATCGATTTTCGACATCTTTTATTACATCTTCATAAGGGCGTATTATTCTCGTATCCTTATCTGCAATTTTTACAATATGATACGCGTTATTGAGCTTGACAGGTGGTATGATATCGTCTATCTCAGCATTGAAAATAAGAGAATCGAGTTCCTCAGATCTACCAACATTCGGTATATAACCACCTTTTCTGACATTGGTAATCTTTCCACCTTTTTTCTTTAGATTTTCATTTGTAGAATACTTATTCATTACCTCAGTAAATTCCGCTCCTTCTAAAAGTTCTGCATAAGCCTTATCTGAATTTTCTTTGGTTTGAGTTTCTATATATAGAAGCGTGGCTGTGGGTGATTTCTTGTATAATTCATTTTTATTATTTTCATAGAATTTTTTAAGATTATTCTCGGTTGGCTTGATTTCGTCTTTGATCTGTTCTTGAACGTATTGATCAAGAATAATACGTTTAGCATTCTGAATATAGAATTCTTTTGCATTCTCTGTGGCATCAATATTTTCGCTTAAGGCTTCAATATAGAAAATCTCCTCAATTGCATAATCATTAAGATATTTTTGCTTTTGCTCAACAGTAAAGCCACCCCGTGGTTTATAAAAGTCAGGAATAAGATTTAGACGTTCATTTAGTAATTTCTCTGTGATCTTACCTCCATCCCATTCTGCGAGAACTTGTGAAGTGTCTTTTTCTTTGTCTCCCAATTCGCACCCCACAAAGATGAATAGCGATACTATCAAGATAATAAAAGGTGAACGTATGAATCTAAACATAGTAGAAACTCCTTATAATATTTGTTTTGAAAGGGAAAAATTTGAATATCATATTTCTCTGTCAAGTAATTAGTCATTTTTGGAATAACCCTAGAATCTTTTTCTAAATTAAGAAGAAATCTGTTTTATTCTATCAGTAAATACATACTCAAGGGACGTGGAGTTAACAAGATTATCCATTTTCTAATACTTTTCGGATTGCCGTAAGTTCTTCCAATATTTGTTTCTGAACATTATTTGATATTGGAGTAACACTTTCGGTCACAGTGGTTGCTTCAGTAATGGGGTGTAAGTTTTTTAATTTACTACGCAGATGATGATATAAGTCCTCCCAATGATCTAAGCTAGATAATTGACCTTCATAACCTGTAGTTTTTCGGGATTGACCATTTGTTTGAATACGAATTGCTCCAATCCTGAAAAATCGATCATAAAGTGAACGATGTAATATAAAATCAGTGGTAGCACGATAGGGAATGTTTTGCTGCTGTTTTGTCAGAATTTCTTATGGTGTATTGCAAAAATGAATTATATCTTCACTTCACTAAATGTATTAAATTTCATAGGATTTACCAACTTCTGCAATGGTTATTCCACCTGTAAAATCTTTCGCAATAGTTTCTAAGATCGGATAATCCTCAATCATGGGGTACAGGTGAGTGAGGACAACTTTTTTCACCTTTGCCTCAGTGACGATCTTCGTTATTACTTTCGGATTGAGATGCTTTCCCTTGTTCAGCTCTCTCGGGAAGGAACATTCTATCACCGCAAGATCAGCATCTTTGCACAATTCAATGATATTTTTATGGAAACCAGTATCACCAGTTATTACGAGAATCTCTCCATTATATTCAAACCTATAACCAATACTGTTTTCTGTGTGATCTGTTTTATATGTTTGTATATGAATATCCTGAAAATCAAATGATGTCTCTCCCACCTCTCTGATAACTACCTTACAAGTGCGTGGTTCTATGGTTTCTTCATACAGTTTTTGGAGATAGCTGAAAAATTTGTTAAATCCGATTGGTGCAAATATATGCAGATCTTTTGTTCTTCTTATTCCAGGATCATTTCTGTAGGCAAATAGTAGTGCAGCAAAGTCATTTACATGATCGAGGTGTAGATGTGTGAGTAATACAGCATCTATATTCATATAATCATATTTGGTTTTGGGGATCGTATGCAACACACCTGTACCGCAGTCCACCATCATAAAAGTTTTGTTTATTTCAACGATTCCGCCTGATGAATTTTTCCGTGGATCGGGAACGCATGACCCGGAACCAAGAACCGTATATTTCATGAACATGCCTCTCTGAACTATTGCGCGCAGAAGATATGAATGGTGAAATCAGTGGCAAGATTTTTATGTATTTTCAAATTTATTGACGAATTATTTCTCTCGTTTTACAAAATTCAACCAAACCTGCGCTTCTTAAGCAGGAAAATCATAAAAATGAGGTTAAGACTGTGACATTGACCAAAATTAAAAAGATAGGTGTTTTGCTATGCATGCTATTCATTTCCAGAATAGTGATTGCCCAAACAAGCTCTTCATTGAGTAAAGAATTTGATCTTGCGGGTGAAAGAAGTATTGAAGCTCAGTATTATATCATGGAATCTAAGCTGGTAAACTATTCTCTGGATGGTACACGTACCGGTAACGATGTTTTTCGTTTATATTTAAAATATGAACCCTCTGAACAGGGAGAAGAATATATTTGTACAAAATTCACCGTTCAGCTTGACGATGCTCCCGAAGTAACGGTCCCGGTACTGGATAACTGGTCGTATGTCTATTACCCTGACATAGATGAGCAGGGCCAAGTCTTCGGCATCGATCACAGCAGATTCGATAATCTAAAGGACGAGAATGGCAATCCCATCCCACCAGATAAATCCTATCATGTGTACAACGCCTTTATTGATTTCCACTCCTTCTGTAATGTCTTCGCCCAGCCGACAACAGAGGGTAGAGGAATTCAGGACTTGACTAAAATCGGGCAGAAGATTGTGCATGCTGCTGCCTTTTCTGAGCCGCCCACAAATCTCGGAGAAAATATAGAAGACGGTTCATTTTTCAAGAATGGAGAGATTACACTCGAGTTCAGAGGACTCGGTATCGTTAACGATAAAACATGCGCCATCATTGGATATGATTCTGGCGAAAGTAACTATAAAATGATCTCCAAGCCTATGCCTAATTTTGAAGTCATAACAACTGGTACCTCACATTATTTTGGAGATATTTACAAAGACCTCGCAACAAACTGGGTACAGAAAGTCACACTCGCTGAATTCGTGGTAAGCGAAACAACACTCCCCATGCCCCCAAACACGATCAATTCTATCAATGAGCGGGAGATCATAATAAAAAATGTTAACGAAGAAGAATTTAACCCGCAATGAATAAGGATTGAGATATCATGCCAATACTTACTTTTGATGGTCCGATTATAAAAGACATCGACGTGAAAAGAAAACTCGTACAAAAACTAACGGATGTCATATCCGAGACATTCCCGAACATTCCAAGAGAAGCATTCATCGTTCAAATAAAAGAGAACCCACCTGAGAATATCGGCGCAGGTGGTGCATTACTCATCGATAAATGGAAAAGCTGATACATAGTATTATTGAAGAAAAACCAGCACATAAACTCTTGAAGTACAGCACTATTCCGATCCGTTTCGAAGTACGGAGTATTTACAAGGTACAGGGATATGATCCCTCAACAGCGATACTTGTTGAGAAACCAGTTCCAAAACCATGTATCAATGATTACGATGCTATTAAAGGAGAAGAACCTGTTCGATGGGCTAAGCTGTGGGATATTTCTAACTGGGGTATGTTGGTAGCACAATTAAACGAACGTTGGATAGGCGGATGCGTGCTTGCATATAATACAGATGGTGTCCATAAACTCGAAGGACGAGATGACATTACTGTTCTCTGGGATTTAAGAGTACATCCAGATTTTCGCCGGAAGGGGATTGGAAAAATGTTGTTTGCATCTGCACGTGAATGGGCAAAGAAGAGAAACTGCAGAGAACTCAAAATTGAAACACAAAACATCAATGTACCTGCCTGTAAGTTCTACCAAAAACAAGTTTATCAGTTATATATGATAAACCGGCATGCGTATAAAGATTTTCCTGAGGAGATCGAGTTGATGTGGAGTAATAATTTAGAAAAAAATTAATTTAATCTAGGACTAATTACCTCTCTAAATACTAAACAAGTATATAAATTTCTCAAATAAATTGACAACCCATATCCACTCATAGCTATTTCCAGTAAAGCTCAAAAACAGGAGGTTTACATGCAAACAATTATTATTATAGTTGTGCTCGGGCTTATTATATTATTTAAAGCAATACGTATTGTCCGCGAATACGAGCGCGGTGTGGTTTTCCGTCTTGGACGCCTGCTTCGGGCAAAAGGTCCCGGTATTTTCCTGCTCATCCCCTTCATCGACCGTATGGTCAAGGTGGAACTTCGTACCGTTACTATGGACGTACCTCCGCAGGACATCATCACTCGGGACAATGTTCCGGTCAAGGTGAATGCAGTGGTGTATTTCCGCGTCATCAATCCAGAAGATGCAGTGGTCAAGATCGAGAACTACATTCAGGCAACGTCACAAATCGCTCAAACTACGCTCAGGAATATTCTCGGTAAATCCGAACTGGACGAGCTTCTTTCCGAGCGGGATAAGATAAGCCAGGAACTTCAGCAGGTCATTGATGAACAGACCGATCCCTGGGGTGTCAAAGTCAGTGTGGTCGAAGTAAAAGATGTGGAACTTCCCTCAACAATGCAGCGTGCAATGGCACGTCAAGCAGAAGCAGAACGTGAACGTCGTGCCAAGGTGATTCATGCGGAAGGTGAATTGCAAGCATCAGAAAAATTATCTCAAGCTGCGGATGTACTCTCAAGAAATCCCGCATCTATCCAACTTCGGTACCTGCAAACATTGAATGAAATTTCTGCAGAGAAAAATTCTACGATCATATTCCCGCTGCCTATTGATATTTTTAAAGCATTCATGAATAAAGCTGAAAAATGAGCATTTAGTCTTTTTGACTGGAGTGCTCTGGTTGCCTGGGCACTCCTTTTTTATACAGAAAGGTGATCTATGGAATGTGAAATAAAGATACCCCTCGATATTCCGAAAGAAGTAAGAGGTTCCTATATTTTCAATTATCAGGAAATTACCAGAAAAACAGGTCGATTGATGCTGTTTGCAGGTGATCAGAAGATCGAGTATCTCAATGATGATTTTTTCGGCGAAGGCATTCCAGATGATGATGCAAATCCAGAACATCTCTTCCGTATCGCTGCACAGTCACCCATCGGTGCTTTTGCTACGCAGCTTGGACTTCTCTCGCTGTATGGAGACGGATATAGAACCGTTCCATATATCATAAAGCTGAATTCAAAAACCAATCTGGTCAAGACCTCTCAGCAGGATCCCTACAGCGGAATGCTGGCAACTGTTGACGAGGTGGTAAACTTTAAGAATCTCACAAATCTTAAAATTCTTGGTGTGGGATACACGGTTTATCTTGGAAGCAGTTATGAAAATCTTATGCTGAACCATGCAGCAGAGGTCATTCGAGATGCACATAAGAATGGTTTACTTGCAGTACTGTGGATGTACCCGAGAGGTCAGGCAGTCCAGAATGAGAAAGATCCTCATCTTATCGCCGGGGCAGCAGGTGTCGCTGCCTGTCTCGGAGCAGATTTTGCGAAGGTCAATTATCCGGACACCACTAATGCGAAAGAGGATTTCAAGGAAGTGATACAGGCAGCAGGTCGAACAGGTGTGATCTGTGCAGGCGGTTCTTCTGTAGATGTGAAAAAATTCTTGAGCCGATTGTATGACCAGATACAAGCAGGTGCTAAAGGAAATGCCACTGGCCGAAATATTCACCAGAAAAGTATTCAAGACGCTGTACGGCTCTGTAAAGCGATCTATTCAATTACTGTTGATAACCAAACACCTGAAATTGCTATGAAAATATATAAAGGAGAACATGTTTAAATTAGTTTTACTGAGACACGGAGAAAGTATCTGGAACAAGGAAAACAAATTCACAGGATGGACTGATGTCGACCTTTCTCAAAAGGGGATCGAGGAAGCAAAAGAATCTGCGAAACTCCTCCAAGAAGACGGATATACCTTTGATATTATCTACACATCTGTACTCAAGCGTGCGATTCGCACCATGTGGATCGTTCAAGATGATATGGACATGATGTGGCTTCCTGTTCGTAGATCATGGCGTTTGAACGAGCGCCATTACGGAGCATTGCAGGGACTGAACAAGAAAGAAACTGCAAAAAAACTCGGTGAAGAGCAGGTTCTTATCTGGAGAAGGAGCTATGATGTGCGTCCCCCAGCTCTCACGGAAGATGATTCCCGCTATCCAGGAAACGAAGCAATGTATGCAAACGTTCCAAAAGAAGATCTTCCTCTCACGGAATGCCTCAAAGATACCGTTGAACGTTTCTTGCCCTACTGGGAAAAGGAAATCATTCCCGACATCAAAGCTGGCAAGAAGGTGCTCATCGTCGCCCATGGCAACAGTTTACGAGCATTGGTAAAATATTTGGACAAGATTTCCGACGATGAAATTGTTGGTCTCAATATTCCAACCGGCATCCCGCTTATCTATGAACTTGATAACGATCTCACGCCGATAGCGCATTACTATCTAGGAGATCAGCAGAAAGTGAAAGATGCCATAAACTCGGTAAAAAATCAAATTAAAAAATAAGCATGTGGAGTACGAATCATATGCAAGCAGGTGTATGAAAAAAGAAAAATATTTAGTAACAAGTGCGTTAATTTATGCGAATGGACATTTGCACATTGGACATGTGGCAGGTGCATATTTACCCGCTGACATCTTTGTGCGATTCCAGAAGCTATTAGGTAATGACGTCATTTATATATGCGGTACCGATGAACACGGTGCCCCTATCTCGATCAAAGCTGAAGCAGAAGGTAAGAGTCCTCGCGAAATTGTTGATTATTTTCATGAAAGCATCTTAAAAAGTTTCCAAGATTTAGAAATCGATTTCGATAATTTCTCCGGAACTGCAAGACCTGACCATGTTAAGATATCTCAGGAATTCTTTCTCAACCTCTTCAAAAAAGGTTTTGTGATAGAGAAAACTACACAGCAACTCTACTGCGAACATGACAAACGATTTCTTGCCGACCGATATATTGAGGGTAGATGTCCTTTCCCTGATTGTGGAGCAGAAGATGCGCGCGGTGACCAATGTGATGCATGTGGAAGACTCATGGATGCTCTTAAACTTATCGATCCAAAATGTAAGATTTGCGGTAATACACCAGTCATAAGAGAAACAACAAATTGGTATCTTGAACTTCCAAAATTCGAAGCACCATTGCGAGAATGGTTGAAAACAAAAACCTATTGGAAGGAAAACGTTCTCAACTTTATACTCGGCTGGCTCAATGAAGGACTCATAGAGAGATCCATCACTCGAGATATTGATTGGGGAGTACCCGTACCTCTTGAAGGAGTAGAAGGCAAAGTACTCTATGTATGGTTTGATGCTCCGATCGGATATCTTTCCTCCACAGTCGAGTGGGCAAAGAAGCTTGGAACCCCTGATCGGTGGAAGGATTACTGGCTCGACCCTGAAACAAAATTAATACATTTTGTAGGAAAGGACAACATTCCCTTCCACACTATTACATGGCCCTCTGTGCTTATGGAACAGGATGAGAATTTTGTGCTTCCTTTTGATGTGCCTGCAAATGAGTATCTGAATATTGCGGGACAGAAGACCTCAACCAGTAAAAACTATGCGATCTGGGTAAAAGATGTGGTGAAGTATTTCGATCCTGAATACCTGAGATTCTACCTTGCGGCTATCGCCCCAGAGACGAAAGATAGTGACTTTTCATGGGAAGATTTTCAGGCTAAGATCAATAATGAATTGGCGAATGTGCTGGGAAATCTTGCAAATAGAGTATTTACATTTGCCCGCAAGCACTTTGATGGTGAGCTAGAGAAACCTGTTACTTTTTCTGATACTTCCCGTCAAACACTCAAAGATGGGTATGAACTTGCTGCAGAGGTCAAAGATTGTTATGAGAATTACCGTGTCCGAAAAGCAGTGAAACTGATTTTAGATATAGCTCGTGTGGGAAATAAATATTTCGATGAAACAAAACCTTGGGTCGCTGTTAAAGAGAATAGACCGAGTGCAGCCGAAACTCTGTATGTGTGTGCCGAACTCCTTCGCATCATTTCTATTGTATTCTCTCCAATACTTCCCAACAGCATGCAAAAGCTGCGAGTAATGCTCAAACTGGACCAAACTCTCTCATGGAATGAAGTGAACGATCCATTATCAAAAATAACACTCGGAGAAGTTGCTCCATTGTTCAGGAAAATTACCGATGATGAAGTAACCGAACAGAACAAACTGCTTGAAAGACAGTCTGGTGATGCTCCAGAGCTGGAGCATAAATCAGAGATATCTTACGAGGAGTTCGCCAGGATAGAACTGCGGGTTGCCAGAGTAATCGAAGCAGAAACAATTCCTAAAGCAAAAAAACTACTCAAGCTCAGGGTTGAGTGTGCAGGAGAGGTGCGCCAGGTTGTTGCGGGTATTTCTCAATACTATAAACCGGAAGATTTAGTAGGAAAACAGGTCGTAGTATTGATGAACCTGAAGCCCATCAAACTCATGGGGCATGAATCCAAAGGTATGATACTTGCTGCTAATTCAGACGAAGGCATTGTAGTAGTGAGCCCGGATAAAGAGGTTCCAGAAGGAGCTGAAGTCTTGTGAATAAGCTGTCTATTTTGATCTTAAGTTTACTCATCTCTGCTTCGCTTCATAGCGCAGAGATCAAAGACGGAAAACTCTTTGTGGATGTCGAGATCGTTCCCAACGCAAGCTCTCTTGAACTTAGTTCTGAAGGAACGATCACTGTTGCAGAAGAAGATTCGCCCTTTCAATTAGAGTTCTCCCAAACATCCATTTCCATCCAAATACCAGATGAGATAGAGATCACTCCGATCTGGCTTGTTGGAATTAAAAAATGCGATACTCAGAAGGAAGCGGAATCGTTTATCACGAAAATCCCTGATTGTTTTTATAAAGAAGAAAAGGATATTTCTTTTGATGGTAAAAGACTCTCAGTGGAAACGATATGGGCGATCTATTTGAGTCAGGAATTTACTTCATTTGAAGAAGCACAAGCAGCAGCGGAACCCGATTCCTGGATCGAAGAGAGTTATGTGCATTCCTATGATGATATCCTGATCTATGATATAAATAATGAGAAGGATTACTATTTACATGCACCGCTTTTCATCGAAAGCAGCCAGGCCATACAGGTTCAGAATGTTCCCAAGTCAAACTTCTGGAATCCACAATATTTTATTACACGTGAATATGAATCTGACCTGATGGTCCTCATCAATCCCATTGGCAAGTTAAATCTCATTGCCCATTCTGAGTTTGAAAACTATATCGCTGGTGTGATACCCAATGAAATTGGCACCGATTCTCCCATGGAAGCAATGAAAGCCCAGGCAGTGGCAGCGCGTTCCGAAGCCCTTTATAAGATCCTCAATGGCGCACATAAGGATGATGGCTTTGACCTTTGTGCAAGCGTACATTGCCAGGTTTTTTCAGGTATTACAGACATTAATGCAGTAACAGAAAGCGCAGCAGAGAATACCCGGAACATCGTTGGTGTGTATGATAAAAAAGTGATTAACGCAGTATATTCAACAAATTGCGGAGGTAAGACAGAAACCAGCAGTAATGCATGGGGGGGTAAACAAGTCCACTACCTAAATAGTATATATGATGGGAAGGGCTCCACAAACTACGATCTTACCCAAGACTATTATGCAGAGAAATGGATTACTACCCCACAGCCGGTATACTGCGATGTCAGTGATGAAAAAGGCTGGATAAAAAATACCTACTCGTGGGAGGTTCGATACACTCCTTCAAATTTCCAGCGCATGCTTAGTGAACGGGCATCTTTTGGTGGGTACATTGATTATAAAGTGCTGGAACGAGGTGAATCCGGTAGAATCCTTAAAATGAAACTCATCGGCACCTATGGTGAACTGCTGCTCGATAATGAACTGATGATACGGCAGACACTCGGTGGGTTACGATCTTCCCTTTTTTATATCACCATAGATTCCGAGTATATCCGCATCATCGGCAAAGGAAGCGGGCACGGTGTAGGCATGTGTCAGGTCGGCGCGATCACAATGGCGAAAGATGGACTCGCATACGATAAGATACTAAAGCATTATTTTAAGGGAATCGACCTGAAAACGATTGAATATACTAATAAATAACAACAATAAGTTGACAGTTCGTCTCATTTACTGTACATACGTCTCATATTAGAGACATTATTATGGAATTACATATCACAGAAAATCATCTTAAAATTCTAACCTTATTCACTCATGGTTACTTTAACGAGTATTATATACGCGAAGTATATAGTAAGGTGAATATAGGACTTCAGACAGCTCAAAGAATATTGGATGATCTAGAGAAAAAAGGAATACTATCTTCTCATGTAAAAGGAAAAATTAGAAATTTTAAACTAAAAAATAATCAGATCGCAAGAGAATTTATCATACTTACTGAACAATATAAAAAAATAATTTTATTAAAAGAGCATCTGGTCCTAAAAGAAATTGTTGAGAAATTATTTGAATATATCCACGGACCTTCGGGCATTTTTGGGAGCTATGCAAAGGGTACTGCAGATGCAAATTCTGATCTCGATATTTTCATCATTGGTAAATGTGATACATCAAAAATTGATCAAATTTCAACCTATTATTCAATTCCAATTAATGTCATCAGATTTCCTTCAGAAATATTAAATAAAGATTTTTATAAAGATAATTTGATGAAAGAAATTCTTAATAATCATGTTTTATTAACCCAACAGGATGAATTTGTTAGGAAGGTGTTATGACATCTATTGGATGGTGCCTTTCTCAAAAAAGAGGTATCCAGCTAGTTGATTCAAATGAGAATCTTGCTGAAGCTTATATCAAAAAATCCGAAGAAGCACTGATTGCCATGTCAGAAGTTAGCAACATTACCTGGAAGATATCAGCCGCTTATTATGCTATATATTTCTCTTTATATGCGATTCTTCAAAGGATAGGAATAAAATCTGAAATCCATACATGTACTATTTTATTTGCTCAAACTTACTTGTCGGATTTTTATAACGACAAAGACTTAAAGTTTTTACAGGCAGCATTTAACCAGCGAATTGAAAGTCAATATTACACTACATCACTTTTAAATCAAGAATCCAAAGAGAAAATTATCAAAGAAATTCCATATTTCATTGCTAAAAGCAAATCAATTTTATCTGAAATTTCATATAAGAATATAACCGCGATAAGAAAAGAAATAATTGAACTAATCAAATCAAAATAACGAGTGATAAAGAAAAATTTCTTTATAAAAACCTATGGCTGCCAGATGAATGTGGCAGACAGTGAACTTGTGACGGGAATCCTTAAGAATGCCGGTTATGACCAGGCACATTCAATGGACTCTGCAGATATTATCATTTTTAATAGTTGCACGGTTCGACAACATGCCGAAGACAGGGTACTTGGCAGGATCACTGCAGAATCACAGAGAAAACAGGAACGTCCCGAACTGCTCATAGGACTCATCGGATGTGTCGCTCAACGAAAAGGAGATAAACTCTTCAATGAGGTCGCAAGTCTCGACTTCGTTGTGGGAACTGATCAGTACAGACATCTACCAAAGATTATTGAGAACTGCTTTACCTCCCATGACACAATTTCTGCTGATGTCCAGAACAATATTGAAAACTACGAAAATATTTACCCAACAAGAAATAAGGGAGTAAATGCATTCGTCACAATTATGAGAGGTTGTGATAATTTCTGCTCTTACTGTATCGTACCCTATGTTCGTGGCAGAGAGCGCTCTAGAGATCACTGTGAAATTCTTAAGGAGATTGAGCAAGCTGGTAATGATGGATTTAAAGATATCACTCTGCTCGGACAAAATGTTAATTCGTACAATGATGGAAATCGTACTTTTCCAGAATTGCTGAAATCCGCAGCGCGCATTTCATCAATCGAAAGACTCCGCTTCGTAACCTCACACCCAAAAGATCTCAATGAAGAAGTGATCAAAGTCATGGAAAAGGAATCTAAGCTCTGTGAACATCTCCATTTGCCGATGCAATCCGGCTCGAATCGCATCCTTGAAAGGATGAACAGAAATTATACAGCAGAAAAATATCTTAATATCATAAGAAAGCTCCGCGAGACCATCCCGAATATCGCCCTCACCACCGATGTAATGGTTGGCTTTCCTGGTGAAACTGAGGAGGACTTTTCTCTTACCTTCAATCTTATGAAGGAAATACGCTTTGACTACGCATTTATGTTTAAATATTCCCCTCGAGAAGGTACAGCTGCTGCTGATTATAAAGATCAGGTTCCGGAAGACATACGCCTGGAGAGGTTAAGGAAACTCATAGACCAGCAGGAAAAAATTACTTTTAAGAAATATCAAGAACAAATCGGAAGAGAGCTTGAGGTATATGTTGAGCAAACGAGCAAAAAAAGCAACAAAGAACTCTCTGGCAGAACAAGAGATAATAAAATTGCTGTTTTCTCGGGTGAAAAAAGTTTAATCGGGAGTTTTATAAACATTCGGATCACTGACGCAACAGGCTGGACCCTCAAAGGGAAACAAATAAATCAGGAATAAGGTAAGAAATGGAAGAAGTTGAAGTACTGATCATCGGTGCAGGGATCGTAGGACTTTCGATCGCAGAACGCCTCTCAAAAAAATATGATTTCATGATTGTTACTGAGAAGGAAGATTCCTTTGGCAGGCATACCTCGAGTAGAAACAGCGAAGTAATACATTCGGGTTTGTATTATCCAAAGGACTCTTTAAAAGCTACACTTTGTGTCCGTGGAAATGATATGCTCTATGATTTTCTCGAAAATAATGAGATCGCTCACAAAAGGTGTGGTAAACTGGTTATTGCAGCAAAAGAAGAAGAGTTGCCGATTCTTAAGGAACTTTTTGGAAAAGGAACTAAAAATGGAGTTAAGGGGCTTGAGATCATCTCTGCTGAAAAAGCAAAAGAGATGGAGCCACTATTTAATTCTGTTGGTGCCCTCTGGGTACCATCCACAGGGATCATGGATACACACAGTGTGATGAAAAAACTCGAATTCATGACTGAAGAGAATGGAGCCATGATCTCATACAACACGGAGGTCGTCGGCATTGAGAAAGTAGGAGATGGGTATGTAGTAACTTTCAGCGACGGGTTTAAAGTGAAATCCCCTATTGTTATTAATTCTGCAGGATTATGGGCAGATAAGGTCGCAGAGATGGTAGGACTTGATCCCGAAGAGCATGATTACAAAATCCATCTCTGTAAAGGCGAGTATTACAAAACCACACGCTATAAGAATATCAAACATCTAGTATATCCAGTTCCTGATCCCACCGGCATATCACTGGGCATTCATATCCGTATTAACCTTAATGGGGAACTCTCCTTCGGGCCAAATGCATATTATGTTGATGAGCTTGATTATAGCATAGATGAGACCTATCATAAGCAATTCCACGAGTCTGTTTCGGAGTACCTGGATATTGAATATGATGAGATATGGCAGGATGATGCGGGAATTCGTCCAAAGTTACAAAAGAAAGATGAAAAGTTCAGGGATTTTGTGATCATAAATGAAAATGATAAAGGATATCCTAACTTCATTAATCTTATAGGCATTGAATCTCCAGGACTGACAAGCTGCCTTGCTATAGCCGAATATGTTGAAAGTATTATCGATTAGAAATCCATGTTGATATATAAATATTGACATATTTCATTGGTTTAGTAACCTTATTTCTACGTGATTGGGGGTACAATGAAGCGAATAATAATATTTATTGTGTTGAGTCTTTTTATCTCGTTAAGCCTTTGCGCACAAAATGTCACATTGTTGTACAAAGAGAAAAAGACCTTTTCAAAAGAAAAAGTGATATCAATCTCTTTTTGTGATCAGCAGGGTAATGAACCAGTTTCGGAAGTGGAATTTGCAGAGTCAGATATGCTATACTTTGCGTATACACCAATTGGAGACTGGGAGTTCAAAGAAAAAGATCTCGATGAGGATGTTGCAACCATTTATATCCTTCAACAGGGCAAAAAAATAAGTCAGCAGGAATTACGTGCACAGACGTTTGATGAGAAGATGAGTCAGATAATTGCTGCTTTTCCTAAGTATGAATTCGAACTTGCTGAACCTTTCTCTTTCTATAATCAAATGACCAATTCTCAACCAATGATACTACCCGAGAAATACTGGCCTCATTACATGGACTATACTCATTACTACACTCTTGGAGCCCAACTTTCCGACGAAAAGAGGTTCCTGGAATCTTTCTCGGTCATGAAACCCTTCCTGAATGATAAACCTGAAGTTACAGGACTTTCATTTAATCGGCTTGCGTATCAGATTATTCAGAAGGACGTGAAATCAAGCATCGATGAGATACAACCAGTTTTCGATTTGGTTAAACTTGAACTCATGAAGTCCATTGACGAGAAGAAACTCTCAGCACTTGATTCAATACATACCAATTCTTCTGCACTCCAGGATTCTTTTGATATATATTTCACCTTCAAGCCAGACCAGCAGGTGGAACAACAAAAGCAGAAATTAGATGCTATCGTCAACGAATCTGGAGAACTCCTCGCGAAATATACTGAAGAGTTCAAATTAACACAACTTGGAATTTTCGAGATTGATACTTTCTCAGAAAATCGCTATGCTTTTTATATCGACCTTCTTTGCCGGATACTCGTCTATAGTGATAGTATACACACGATTGACAGCCTCCATCAGATCAATGTTGATAATATCAATCATTTCTCCGAGCAGAAACAGCGACTTGAATTACTGGAATGGTTGAAAGATTTCATTTCAGCAGTACATCTGATCAACATCATCATTGAGCGTGACCATTTCGTTCTAAATGACATTGCAATGGGAAATCTAAAAAATCAAATTACTGCTCAAAAACAACCCTATTATGAGATCATCTCTGCCTTCAATTCGCTCGGCAGGAAGGATATGGATGGATTTGTTCAATATATTAAAGAAGCTTTCAAGAAATGTACTGAACCGGAACTTCTTGATCTCCTTGAGTTGCAATACCTCTCATATCTCGCCACTAGGGATCATGTTCCGGAAAATGTATTATCTGCAATTAATGAAGGATTACACTATGAAGCGCAAGGCAACCTTGATCAGGCAGAAATGCAGTTTTCGAAAGCCTCTATGATCGCAAGTGGATATGCACCATCACATTATTATCTTGGAAGGATATATCATAAAAAAGGTGAGAAATACACTGCAGAGATCTATTTCGATAAAGCACTTACTATTGCACCTGATTATATTTCACCGAGGACGTACATTATACAGATTGCCATAGATGATGGCAACACAGAACGAGCCCTCGAACTGGTAGATCAAGCCCTTCAGTCGAATGAGATCTGGTATTTCTATTATTTGAAGGGTAAATCTCTATACGAACTGGAACGATATGATGAAGCTAGGCAGACGATCATGAAAGCAATTGATCTTAACGGATTCAACTTCGATGAATATATCTTACTTGGTGATATTTTTATAGCTCTTAATGACATAGAAAATGCGAGGCTTTCATATGGTAATGCAGGAAAGATCGATCCAACTAACAAAATCTTTACAGAACGGATGGCCTCTCTAAAGAAGTGATATGTTTAATGTAAAAAAGATATTTCTGGAACCCAAAAATGAAGAAATAGTTGGTGAAGACAACCTTGATAAACGTATCCAAATTGCGACATGTGCACTTTTTTTAGAAATTGCTCACAGCGATGATAATTTTTCCGATGAAGAAAAAGGGCTTATAGTCTCGTTGTTAAAAGATGAATACCATCTCTCTGAAGAGGAAGTGAATTCGCTCATTGAAACAACGAAACAAACACTCAACAAAAGCATAGATATCTGGCAGTTCACAAATCTTATAAATCAAAACTTTTCTGACGAAGAAAAGATAAAAATCCTGGAAAATATCTGGAAGATCATATATGCTGATGAAATACTAGACACGTATGAGGATTATCTTGTACATAAGATCGCAAATTTGTTACGATTGCCCCATAAAACATTAATTGATACAAAACTAAAGGTAAAAAAATAATGAAAGAAAAAATTAAGAAACTCTGGCCTGAACTTGAATGGATAACAGATGAGGATTTGAGGGAGAAAGTTGCAGCTACATGGGAGCTTGCTTTAGAAAAGAGTGTACTTACCCCAGAAGATCTTGACCGAATACCATTCACCCTTCTTGTAGAAAACTGTAAAGTAAGTTTCATGGCTCATAAGAGAGCTGTTGTGCATGTTGCATATGAGTCAGCCAAGATCATGCAAAATTTCTTCGGAGATGAGCTGCCCATAGATCTTGATGTTGTCGTTGCCGGTGCAATTCTGGCTGATGTAGGAAAAATGCTCGAATATGAAAAACAGGGCGATTCAATCAAATTTAGTAAATCGGGGGAGCTTCTTCGTCATGCTTTTACAGGAGTGTCGCTTGCTCAAGCATGCGATGTGCCTGACAGCGTATGTCATGTGATCGCTGTTCATTCAAAAGAAGGTGATGCCTTCCGCAGAACCACTGAAGGGCTGATCATTCATCATGCTGATTTCATGACGTATCTTCCATTCAAGAATCTAAAATAATGCAACCAAAGAGGTGCATATGAAAAAAATATTAGTACCTGTAGACTTTTCTGATTATACAGAAAAAGTATGCTATTACGCAATTTATTTTGCCCAGCATATCAAAGCAGAGGTCCTTCTCTTTCATGCCTATATGTATCCCATTGCTTCCGCAGATATGACCGACGATGTGGTTGATAGCTCGACCCTTGTAACTCCTGAGATTATGGAGAGTATCGAGAGCGCTGCAAAGAATGGTATGAGAAGATTGAAAGATGCTATCATGAAAAAGAACTGCGAGGAAAAAATTGATGTTACTATAAAAACCAAGGTCGTCAATGGAATGCCGGAATTTGAGATACTGGATGCATGTGATTCCTATGAGCCGAATGTGATAATTATGGGCTCATCAGGACAAGGACACAAATCTGAGAAAATTATTGGATCTGTAGCGTTGAAGATACTTGAGAAAGCCAATGTACCCGTTCTGACTGTTGCAGAGGATGCAGAATATAAGAAGATCTCGAACATCCTTTATACAACCAATTTTGATGAAGCCGACATACCTGCTCTCGAAAGCCTGATCGATATACTCGATACTTTCGATATAAAAATACACTGCCTGCATTTTGAGCATGATAAAAAGATGCTGGATAATATGCTGCTTGATTATATGAAAGATCATTTCAAAAAGGAATTTCAATCTGGTATCATTTCATTTGATATTGTTGAAGGGAAGGATATCATTGATGTTGTTGATGAATATGTCAAAGACGAGGATATTGATCTTATCGCTATGCTTCATCATAAACAAAAATTACTTGCTAAGCTCTTCCATCCAAGCATGGCAAAGAAAGTATTTTATCATACCCATCTTCCTTTACTCACTTTCCATGAAAAACCGAAAGATGATGAAAATGATTAGACCTTACTGAATCAAAGTCCGCGGATCAATCGGATCAACAAAAAGCGTTTTATTGTTTCTATAAATCACGAACCCGGGAGCACTTTTCCTGGGTTTTGTTACATAACGAATCTGCGTATAATCCACTGGCACTTTTGTGGCATGTTTTGCCTTGCTGAAATATGCAGCCAAGCCGGCGGCAATTGCCATAATTTTTTCAGGTAAACTTTTTCGTTTTTCGGGATTGCGCACCACTACATGGGCACCATGATAGATACGGGTGTGAAAGAACCAGTCATCTGGTTTTGAATAATGAAGTGTAAGTTCATCATTTTCCTTTCCAGATCTACCAATGAATAAATCCCATTCTTTCCCATAAACCTCGAGGGAAATTCGTTTGAAGGGAGTTGTGCGCTTCCCTTTTTTTGATTCTCGATTACTCTTTTTATAGCTTTGTAATTCATCTATCGTTTTACATGTTTCAATTGCTGCAATACGATTCTCTAACTTCAAGATTCGTTCCTCATTTTGCTGTACGTTCTTCTCTAATTTTTCTCTGCCACTCACTGCTTTTTTATACTTTCTGAAATATTGTTCCATGTTCTTTTGGGGTGAAAAGTCAGAATTGAGCGGAATTTCAATCTCCTTCTGAGTATCTGTGTAATAATCAATAACCTGTACAGTATCCATTCCATCTTTCACAAGATGAAGGTTAGTTTTTAGTAACTCACCATACTTCTTCCATTCCTCTGCATTATCGAAGGATTTTTGATCTTTCTTTTGTCGAACAAGAGTTCTTTTGATTTTCTTCAACTGCTTTCTTAAATCGGATAGAAGTTCTCTCTTGAGTTGATTGAAGCGATATCCGAGAATTTCGTGCAGAAATAGGTGGTGAAATAAATCATTCACAGACGGGAATACCATAGTTCCTTCCGCCTTGAACAATGAGACATATCGCTTTACCCTGTGATAATACAGCGCATCAGTTTGAGACCATTTTTTGATTCTATGCCGTATGATACTTAGGAGCTCCCACATCTCATCAGTACTCATGAGGGGTTTGAATAGTTCCTTCACAAATTTTGGAGTATTGCTGAAAGAACCAACAAAATCCTTCCAATTATCGGGTAATGTTTTTCCAAAAAAATCAATGAACATCTCTTTTTCAAAAGCAAAAATATAGGGCTTTTTTATCTTCGGGGGTACAGCATAGAGAATACCAGGATACAATTGGCGGAAAGAACTGTCTGACTCATGAATACGCTTATGACAGTCTAATATTATCTGCCCCGTTTTATTTTGGCGTGTCAGGATCAAGTTCTCATATCGCGGGATACACTCGAAGATGAGAGTATAGGTTTGGACTTCGTTGTAAAAGTTCTCCTTTTCAATCTCCAGAAAAATCACCCTATCATTCTCCAGTAGCCATACGTTAGTGATCCTGCCTTTAACAAGATGTTGTTTCATCAGCAGCATGAGTGGAGTATCATCTTCTGTTTCGGTTTGGAAGTATTCTGTAATGAAACAGAGAGGATTATGTGCATTCAAAACTAAGACGAGGTGCTGGCCACTCGAGAGTTGAAGAATGTATGAATTCTTGCTTCCATTAAACTTAAGAATCGTACAATCCTTCAATATTTCACGTGTTTCTCTGTGCCAGAGATCAACAAAAGTATATTCCATGATATAAGATGAGTTCTCTTATGATATTTACGTCAAGTTAAGATGCATCAATTATGTTAACTACCCCATCTCATATTTCATTGACATTTTATCTTCCTTTTTGATTTTTATCTTATCCTCAATAAGGAGTAACCATGCCTATAACTCACGATAGGTTGAAAGATCAGCTTGAGTCGCTTAACAAACAGGACCTCTTTCATCAAACTCATTTCAAACAAGCATTCCGCGAGCTTATACAGCTTATTGATGAAAAGGAGATTATTGAGGATATTTGTGGCGTGGACACACTCAAAAAAACTATCTGATGGTCGTGACTAATAAACGATTATTGTTCGTGAACAGCTATCTTGTAGGATTCAAAAAAGAACTACATTTTAATTATAAGAATCTGCGTTCTGTTGAGTACAAGAAAGGACTTCTCTTTCATAAGATAATTGTCCACACACGTGATGGTAGGAAATATACCTTAGCCTCTAGGACTAATGAGGGTGGCGAAGAAATAACAAGAATGATCTCAGAAAAAATAAAGTATTTACTATAAGGAGAACAGATGAAAAAAATACTCATGCCCATTATGATGGTAATTTTGATTGGTACAATAACCGTGACACTTTCCGCGTATGATGATGATACTCTTACAATGCTTGAAACGGTTGGGGTTCTTTCCGGGCAAGGTCTTTATCTTACCTATACTTCAATTGGAGCAGTAATGGATGCCTGGAGCTATGATGCATACACAGACCAAGAAGCAATGGATATGTTATATGAATTCGTAGCCATTTGTGAAACAGTTGTAGACCAATTCGATATTTTGTTAGATTCAGATATTATGAATGCAGAGGATGTGGACTATGTTTCACAACTTAGTGGTGCTTATACCCTTCTCATCAAGCAGGGAGAAGCAGGAATTGATTTTATTGATACGGGTACAGAAACGTACATAGATAAATTTGAGGAACACCGTATTGCTGCCTGGGACAAGATCGCCTATTTGTTAGGACTTGAATAATTCTATAAATCCTAAGCCGAAAATAGGATGCAGATAAACACTGATCAAAAGGTTTGTGTTGAAATAAACAACTGAATTGAACATTCTATATATGATTTTTTGTCATGAAAAGTTATAGTGATTATCTCTCATAGTCTATTATTCTGCTCATTCCCGTCCCCCTAAATCAAACACCTAATACCCTAATGTCCTAAAATTCCCCACAGCACACCTGCAGCAACAGCTGATCCGATAACTCCGGCTACGTTTGGTGCCATTGCATGCATAAGTAAGTAGTTCGATTTATCATATTTCTGACCTTCCTGCTGCACGACGCGTGCTGAGTCCGGCACTGCAGAAACACCCGATGCGCCAATAAGAGGATTGATCTTTTGCTTGAGGAATAGATTCATGCCTTTGGCAAACAACACACCTGCGGCGGTTGCAATACAGAAAGCAAATGCACCGAGAACAAAAATCTTAAGTGAACTATAGGTTAAAAATACATCTGCCTGTGTACTTGCACCAACTGCAATTCCCAGAAGAATTGTAACAGTATCAATAATAGAATTTCGTGCGACACTAGCCAATCGTTCAGTTACTCCCGATTCCTTTAATAAGTTACCAAGGAATAACATACCAAGGAGTGAGATTGCCCGCGGGGCGATCGCTACTGTGATGAGAAATGAGACAATCGGGAAAAGTATCTTTTCACGCTTCTCAACAATCCTCGGACTCTTCATTTTTATCACGCGTTCTTTATCAGTGGTAAGTAGCCGCATGATAGGTGGTTGTATAATGGGTACAAGTGCCATATATGAGTACGCAGCAATTGCGATTGGACCAAGTAAATGAGGAGCAAGCTGAGAAGAAAGAAATATTGAGGTTGGTCCGTCAGCCCCACCAATGATACCTATCGAACCTGCTTCCACAAGATTGAATCCAAGCAATGTTGCTCCAAAAAAAGTGGCAAAAATTCCAAACTGTGCAGCAGCTCCAAGGAGAATAAGTTTCGGATTTGCAATTAGTGTAGTGAAATCCGTCATTGCACCAATGCCAAGGAAGATCAATGGGGGAAAAATACCTGATTTGACTCCGAAGTAGATATAGCTCATCACCGATCCCTGGTCATATACACCACCAAAAGTTCCGGGCATATTCCCGAGAAGTATTCCAAAACCAATGGGAACAAGTAGAAGTGGTTCATAATGCTTAACAATACCAAGAGTGATAAAGAATAACCCCACTGCTAACATGATCGCGTTTGTATAATGAAGATGAGCAAAGGCAGTAGTTTGGAAGAAACTAATCAGTTCATTCATCAATCTTTTCCTCAGCTATTGTTTCTACCTCTGCAAGAAGTTGATCTTCCAGTACTGATTCGCCTTCTTTTACTGCAAGCATCTTCACTACACCGTCGATAGCAGCTTCTATTTCAGACTCCATTTTCATTGCTTCCAAGATCATCAGAACATCACCTTTCTCGACCGTATCACCTTCTTTGACATTCACCTCAACGATTACACCCGGAAGCGGGGCTTGTGCAATGCCAGGATTTCTCAAAGAATCCAAATTCTTACCACTTAATGATGGGGGCATAGTAAGCACTTTTTTTGGTCGTTCAAACCGCTGAGCATCTTTGCCGAACTCCGGCTCCATTGTTACTTTATATACAATTCCGTTGATTTCAACTTTAGCATTGATGCCGTCATATTCGACGACCCTGCCTTCAAATTTTTCACCATTCACTTCCATTTTATAGGTTTTCATGGTTCATCCTGTTACTTTTTTTCTACCGGTTTACTCATTTTGAGTGTGGGGACATTCCCGAATGATTCATTAGGCATGCTTGTTTTGCTTGCCTGTTTCCATTGGCTCATCTTGGCACGCTTCATTGTCAGAAGCATTTTACTCTGGTTTTCTACCTCATTCTCATGAAGAAATATCATTGTGATAATAGCGGTAAGTACTTTTTGATCGACAGGTGGAACTGTTTTTTTATCAGCAACTTGTGCAATAGAGGATATCTTTTTTGTGAATGTCGTATCATCTTCTTTTCGTGGTTCTGTCTTTGTCTTATTCAAATGCTTAAAAAGACTGATGATCGATGCCACGATGATAAGACTCAAGAATACGATCAGCATACCAGCCAGCACAATATTGCCCACAGAAGTCCTTGCAGCAACGGCAACGGGATCGATAGCAGCCTCAGCAATAAGCACATTGCAATTGATCATCAGCATAATGAATAAAAAAATGAGGATCTTATGCTTCATTATAATGGGATGTTTCCGTGTTTCTTGGGTGGATTCGAATCTCTTTTTGATGCGATCATTTCTAATGAACGTATCAAACGACGGCGCGTGTCCGAAGGTTCAAAAATATCATCTATATAACCTTTAGAAGCCGCTTGGAAAGGAGTTGCAAACTTTTGACGATATTCCTCTTCGATCTCACTAAGATATTCTTCTGGATTCTCTGATTGGTCAGCTTCTTTTCGAAATATAATCTCCACAGCACCTTTTGGACCCATGACTGCAATCTCTGCGGAAGGCCATGCATATACAAGGTCTGCACGGACATGTCTGCTGTTATATACACAATATGCGCCGCCATAGGCTTTTCTAATTATGACTGTTATTTTAGGAACTGTCGCTTCTGCGATTGCATAGAGTATTTTTGCACCTTCGCGAATAATACCTCCATGCTCCTGACTCAAACCGGGCAGGAATCCAGGAACATCTTCCAGGAAGATAAGCGGAATATTGAAAGCATCGCAAAAACGCACGAACCGAGCACCTTTTTTTGATGCATTGATATCAAGGCATCCGGCAAGATATTTTGGCTGGTTAGCGACAATCCCAATAGAATGACCATTGAGATGTGCAAAACCTACTACGATATTTGGTGCAAAATATCGGGCTACTTCCAGGAATTTACCATTATCAACTATTGTTTTTATGATCTCGACTACATCATATGGTTTGGTCGGATCATCAGGAACCATTGTATCAAGCTTCTCACAAACCCGATCGATAGGATCAGCACAAGCAATCACTGGTGGTTCTTCAAGATTATTACTCGGAATATACTGCATCAGGTTCCGAATGAGTGTATAGGTCTCTTCTTCTGTCTCTGTGACGAACTGTGTTACACCGCTTTTCTGTGCATGCACCATTGCACCGCCAAGCATTTCTGTGGTTACATCTTCATTCGTGACTGTTTTCACTACTTTTGGTCCAGTCACGAACATATAGCTGTTCGTTTTATTCATAATGATAAAATCGGTTATTGCGGGTGAATAGACAGCTCCGCCAGCGCAAGGACCGACAATAGCTGAGATCTGGGGAACAACACCCGAAGCAAGGACATTTTTCAAAAATATATCTGCATAACCTGCGAGAGAGTCTACACCTTCCTGAATTCGAGCGCCACCTGAATCATTGAGTCCAATTATTGGCGCTCCCATCTTTATTGCCATGTCCATAATTTTACAGATCTTTTCGGATACTGTTTTCGAAAGTGAGCCGCCGATTACTGTGAAATCCTGTGCATACACATAGACCAGACGTCCATCTATAGTTCCGCATCCTATTACAACGCCATCACCGAGATACTTCTGCTTTTCCATATCAAAATCTGTGCAGCGGTGGGTGACGAACATGTCATATTCTTCAAAACTATCAGGATCAAGCAGAAGACGGATACGCTCTCTTGCGGTTAATTTACCCTTTTTATGTTGAGAGATCATCCTTTTCTCTCCACCACCAAGCAGTGCTTCTGCCCGTGCAGCTTTGAGTTGTGCTAACCGTTTCTCTCTATCCATGATGCTCCTTATTTTGTTCCATGCAGAGTTCAAGCAAAACACCACCAGTTGACTTCGGATGCACAAAAGCGATCTTCGATCCATGTGCACCATCTCGAGGTGTTGTATCTATCATAATAACATCTTCTTTTGCATATTCTTGTAGTGCCTGCTCGATGTCATCAATGCCGACTGCAAGGTGATGAATGCCAGGTCCTTTTTTCTCAATAAATTTTGCTATAGGACTATCCTCTGCTGTTGGCTGCAGGAGTTCAATACGGCTTTCACCCACTGTGATCATTGCTACTTCAACCTTTTGCGATTCCACTTTTTCGCGATGATCAACATGGAATCCGAGTTTCTCATATGTCTCAATTGCGTTATCAAGATCCAGAACACCAATTCCAATATGATGTATTTTTTCTATCATTATTTACCATCCTTAAGATAATCTTCTGCTAGCTGAACACCGAGTTTAACTGCTTTCATGTTCATCTCTACATATCGTTCCTTTACCCGCTCTTTGATCGCTTTCTTCAAAGAATTCAGCGTTACAATCTCTGTGATCCTGCATAAAAAAGCAAGTGAAATAATATTTGTTACGATTGCAGTCTTGAATTTCTCAATCGCATATTCGCTGAAGGGGATTCCAATCGCTTCACCATCAATGGGATTAACCTTGATTACTGAAGAGTCAAATATGAGATAGCCATTTGTTTTAAGATCTCCAATGAACTTATCTGCAGCTTCTTGGGTCAAACTCAGAAGAACATCCAGGTCAACAGCTCTTGGATAAAAGATCGTGTCATCGCTGATGATCACATCCGAGCGAGAAGAACCGCCACGTGATTCGGGTCCATAACTCTGCGATTGTAGGACTTTCTTTCCATCGAGGATTTCTGCTTCCGAGAGAATGATCCCTGCCAGCACTAATCCCTGTCCACCGCTTCCACTTAATCTAATTTCCTTCTTCACGTCTACTCCTGTGTCTCTTTTTCTGTGTGATTATCCATATTCATATTCGAATCCTGAAAACTATGAACAAGCTTCTGATATTCCTCGATGAACTCAGGTTTATCTACATCCTTGAGAATTCCGCGTACAATCTTTCCTTCGCGCTTATCATCAGGAAGTTTGTCATATGCTGCTAGTGCCATTGTTTGGTCTCTCTGAAGCTTGAGCATCTCGACTGCGGAAGGTGTGCTGTTCATCCTGCCATATGATACAGGGCACTGTGAGATAACTTCGACTACAGAACATCCCTTTTTCTGGATCGCTTTTTCGAAGATCTGACGAGTTTCTGTGGTATGGTATGCGGTTGATCGAGCGACGAATGATGCACCCGCACACATAGCGAGTTCACACAGATCAAAATTTGGTTCCAGATTGCCATATGGAGCAGTTGTTGCAAACTTTCCTTCGGGGGTTGTGGGGGAGCATTGTCCTCCGGTCATGCCATAAATATTATTATTTACTATTATAACTGTAATATCGAGGTTTCTTCTGGCAGCATGAATAAAGTGGTTACCTCCGATCGCTGCGGCATCTCCATCACCCGTGATCACGATCACCTTAAGTTCTGGCTTAGCCATCTTAATGCCTGTAGCAAAAGCTATTGCTCTGCCATGAGTTGTGTGCAGTGTATTAAAATCTACATACACCGGCATCCTGCTTGAGCATCCAATACCAGAAACCATTGCGATACTATCTTTCTTCAGGCCGAGATTATAAATTGCCCTGAGAAGATCTCCCAATATGATTCCATTACCACATCCAGCACACCATACATGGGGAAATCTCTTGTCGTGGCGTAGAAATCTATGAATTACTTTTTGTGGAATATTCTTCATGCGACCTCCCCAATCTTTCGTAGGATTTCTTCCGGGGTGATAACAAGTCCATTATACTTTTGTATTCTATAGAATCGGGAATGCTGACCGTACTTTGTCACGCGTTTCACTTCATTGATAAGTTGTCCCTGATTCATCTCTGCAATAATCACTGCTTTTGATGATTCAAGCATCATCTCAACATCCTGGTCAGGGAAGGGCCAGATGGTGAGTGGTCTGATAAGGCCAACTTTTATCCCTCGTTCACGGGCTTTGATGATCGCCTCTTTGGCAGAACGAGCTACAACTCCAGCAGCAAAGATCGCTATCTCAGCATCTTCCATATAGAAGGGTTCGATCTGAATCAGATCATCAAGATTGTCCGTGATCTTATGAAGAAGTTTATTCATCATCGCATTCACTTCCGATGGAACATTTGTTGGGAAACCATTTTCATCATGTGCAAGTCCAGTAATATGGAAGCGATATCCTTCGCCAAAACTTGCAATTGGAGAGATATATTTGGGATTATTTTTGTAATGCTTATACCATTCCGGTGGGACATTCGGTTTTATGCGATTGATGACCTTGAGTTTATCCTTTGGAGGAAGAATCACTGATTCTCTCATATGAGCCAGTACCTCATCCATAAGAAGGATCACTGGTGTGCGATACTTTTCTGCAAGATTGAACGCCCGAATCGTTAGTTCGTAACATTCCAGAATGGAGTCTGGATATAACGCAATGACCGGATGATCTCCGTGCGTTCCCCATCGTGCCTGCATGATATCTCCCTGTGCAGGATTTGTGGGTAAACCTGTGCTTGGTCCACCACGTTGCACGTCAACGATCACACAGGGAATCTCAGCGATCATACCGAATCCAAGATTTTCTTGCATGAGCGAAAATCCAGGTCCACTCGTTGCAGTCATCGATTTCAGTCCTGCAATACTAGCACCAAGCACCGAAGCGATACTACCGATCTCATCTTCCATCTGAATAAACTTGTCCCCTCTTTTCGGAAGTTCGGTAGCGAGGATCTCTGCGATTTCTGTAGAGGGAGTAATAGGATATCCTCCAAAAAACTGCACACCTGCATCCAGTGCTCCAAGTGCAACGGCTGCATTTCCCTGAAGGAGAATCGGCTTATTTGTCTTTCTATCGATTGACATCCTTCCTCCTTTCATCAGCAGCAGCACCGGTTATTGCATAATCGGGACACAGCATGTCGCACCGCTCGCAGTGAATACATTTCTCTGGATGCTTCACATAGGGAGCGCCGTCATCACGACGGGCAAGCGTACCTGTGGGACAAAATGCTACACAGATACCACACTTCTTGCACCATTCATAGTAAATATGTACCGGCGTTTCACTGTAATCGCCAGCATCATCTACCATTGAATCTTTAACTTTAACTTTTTCGATCGTGTCTGCTTCTTTCACAGATTCTTTTACGATCTTACCTTGCGTATTCTTTTTCATCATAGGTATCTCTTGCATAACAACCTAATTTGGTTGTCAAATATTAGTGCCTTTTTTTCTTAATATAGTATTCTATATATAAGACTAGGATGTTGATGTGTCGAGAAATACTCTGTAAAACATAAAATAATTGACAAAATTTTCGGAGTTTTTTTTCTTTCAAAAAACATAATTAAATAAGGAAAGGAGTACGTATGAAAAAAGGACTATTAGTTCTTATAATTACACTCTTCGCATCGACAACCCTCATGGCAAATGGACTGAGCCTAAATAGCATCGGCCCACGAGCGCTTGGAATGGGTGGAGCAATGGTCGGTATGGCAGATGACCCGACCGCAATTTACTGGAATCCTGCAGGTCTTGCAGGTCAAAATTCCTCTCTCCTTATATTCGGAACTGATGTGATACCTTATGCTTCATATAAGAATGCAACATACGGTATTGATGCAAAAGCAAAAGTAAACAATTATATTAGCCCAAATCTATTCTTCAATTACAATCTTGGGAAATTAGCATTAGGGCTAGGTGCCTATGTTCCCGCAGGTCTTGGTACTGAATGGGATGGAAAAGACTTAGTAGTTTTTAATGGTCCTAATCCAATACCAGTTGTAATACCAGGTGACACCCTTTATGTGGACAATCCCTATGCTGGGAAAGCATTTAAATGGAAAAGCAAAATTGCAGTTTTTGATTTCAGTCCAAACCTTGCATATAAAATCAGTGACATGATATCTGTTGGTGCTGGTTTAAATGCTTATTACGGAATGATGGAACTAGAAAGAGCTGAAGATTTAGTCAACCTTCTTGCACAATTCGGATTAGATCATGATGGATTGCTTGATACTCAAGTAGATTATAAAATCAACGGATGGGGTTTTGGTGGTTTAGCTGGAATCAAAATTTGCCCAATGGAAAATTTAAGTATTGGATTTACGTATAAAACACCCGTCAACGTTAATTTCAGCGGTGATGGACATATTGGTGAAAATGCTATAACTGTGGATAAATTAGAGATTGAATGGCCAATGTGGTTTGGGGGAGGAATTTCATTCAATATTACAGATAAGTGGCTTATTTCTTTCGATGCACAATATTCAAACTGGAAGTCACTTAAAGAGTTATATGCTAATATAAAATTACCGGATGGTTCAACAAAAGTTGATACAATGTATTTAGATTGGAAAGATGCAACTCAAATACGTGTCGGCACAGAATATATGCTTAATGAACAACTAACTATTAGGGCGGGTTACTACTATGATCCGGCTCCTGCTCCAGATGAAACGCTCAACATTCTCTTCCCATCATCAACTAATAATGTAATTACTGGTGGTCTAGGTTATGTAATAAACAAAATTAAAGTAGATTTTGGAATTGAATATTTATTTGGTAAAGAGCGTGATGTTGCTCAGGCAGAACATAATATGCCAGGTATACATAAACTAGATGTTCTAGCATTTAGTCTTGGTGTTTGCATAGGTTTAATGTAAATTCATTCATAATTCTTTATTTCGGCTCGAGTAATTATTGCTCGAGCCATTTTTTTATTTGACAAAATTCTCTTACTAAACCTGTTTGGTATAAAATAAATCGGGACAGATTGAGATCATATTTATAGGAATTTTGATTGGGGTTTCCCGGAGTGAAGATGAGTCCAACAAAGTACGTAAGCATATTTCGACGAGTGGCAGCACTGATCCTCGACCTGCCCTTTATTATCATTCTATACTATTTTTGCGACTCAGTTTGTATTTTCCTGCACGATGCATGGGGAACGATGTTTGGCAACAACATCAGTATGTATATCATCGTTATCTTTGTATATTTCTGCACTTTTGAATGTTCATCTCTTCAAGGTACCATTGGTAAGATTCTTATTGGAATCAAGGTTTGTAAACAGAATCCAAACGAAAAAATATCCTTTGCAACCGCTCTTCTACGATTTTTCATCAAAGTTCTATCCCTTCTGATACTTCCTTTAGTAGTACTTCTGATTATCATTACAAAAAAACATCAGGGATTACATGATCTTATTGCAGGAACGGTTGTGATCAATGAACAATAAATAAAACGGCTCAAGAATTCTCTTAAGCCGTATTATGTTATATTTAGGAAATTACGAGCTATTGAACCTGCTCTACAGCCCATTCTAATGCATTCTGCAGCATATCCTGTTCAGGTGATTTGATAAATCCCTGCTCTGTCAACGTCCTGGTTAGTTCACGGGCGTGTTCAATATCTCTATTTGCAATATTGAATGCTTCCTCGCGAGTCAATTCTATCCGGGCAACCCCATCTTTGATGGCTTGCATTGCTACATCAGCAGCTTCTTCTGGGAAGACGTTTGCTTCGTCCATTGTGGGGACAATATTTTCAGGATCGATGCCGTGTTTTTCTGCATAATTTGCTAGAGAATTCGCAGCAGCAATTGCCATTTCGTCAGTGACTTTTCTGGCACGCACCATGAGGGCACCTTTGAGGATGCCGGGGAAGCCGAGTGAATTGTTCACCTGGTTCGGGAAGTCACCTCGTCCTGTTGCAATGATAAATGCACCTGCTTCTTTCGCAGCATAAGGATAGATTTCGGGCACAGGATTTGCACAGGTAAAGACGATCGATTTGTCTGCCATTGTGCTGATCCATTCAGGTTTGACGGTATCTGGACCTGGTTTAGAGAGTGCGATCAACACATCAGCGCCTTTGCATGATTCTGCAAAATCATCGATCTTATTCGGATTAGTTTTTTCACAAAGTTCCCATTTTCTGTAAAAGCGTTTATCAGCTTTTATGTCTTCTCTAGCGGTATGCAATCCGCCTTTTGAGTCAAACATGGTCATCTTCTTAGGATCGCCGCCGGCAGCAATAATGATACGAGCTATTGTGGTATTAGAAGCACCCGCACCGAGCATGGTTATGCGCACATCACCGATCTTCTTATCCGCGAGTTTGAGTGCATTGATAAGACCGGCAAGGGTCACACAAGCTGTTCCCTGTGCATCATCATGCCACACAGGAATATCGCATTCTTCACGCAATGTATCGAGCACTTTGTAGCAGTTTGGTTGCGAAATATCCTCCAGATTGATCGCTCCGAAGCTGGGCTCGCACATCTTTACAAAATCTATGATCTTATCAGGATCGTGTTCACCCTTGTCATTATAACTATTCATACAGAGCGCTACAGCATCTACTCCACCGAGATATTTCATCAAAAATGCTTTCCCTTCCATCACGCCCAGACCACCGGGAGGGGTGCAGTCACCATCTCCAAGCACACGGGTTGAATCACTGACAACAGCAACCAGGTTTCCTCTGTTTGAAAGTTCGAATGAGGTATCATTGGCATCTCTTATGGTTGTTGAGATCTTGGAAACACCTGGGGTATACCATACATTGAACCAGTTAAATCCAAAAACTGCAGCTTTCGGAACGGTCTGTATCTTTCCATTGTAAAAACGGTGAGAAAGTTCTGCGAGCTTTTTTAGAAAGAAGGTTTTCGCTCGAGCTTTCTGTTCTTCTGTAAAATTATCAGGAAAAACTTCATCAAGATTTTTCAATGAGAATTCGACTTGTTTCATATTGGTTGTTCCTCCACATTCATATTTATATTAATTAATGCATTCGTATTCTGCCACGACCAAAGGATGATGGATCTTGGCTTGGGTCATATTTTTCTACCAGAGATACTGTATCCCCTTCTGCTACTCCTTCAAGGATCTCAACTTTTTGCAGATCATTAATACCGGTCTTCACGATTGTACGTGTGATCAATGTATCTGATTCTACTTTATATACAAGATCATTTCCATTATCATCTTTGAATATTGCCTGTATCGGCACGGTCACTACACCCTTCCGGGTCTTTCCGATGATTGTCACATTGGCACTCATTCCAGGTCGAAGATCCTGTGTAAGATCATCAATGGAGACTTTCACTTCGAACGTGCGGATGCCATTATTGGCAACCGTTGCCATAGGTGATATATGAATGATCTTTCCATTGAATTGAGCATCCGGGTAGGCATCGATCGTAATCTTAGCTTCTCTTCCAAGTGATACTTTCCCGATATCTACCTCATTGATATCGGTCAGTATGATCATCTTCGAAAGGTCTGCAATCGTTATCAGCACAGTCCCGCCTGAGTAAGATTCGCTGGAAACGACCATCTCCCCTTCTTCCACATTCTTGTGTATGATTATACCGGACACCGGAGCAGCAACTTTTAGATATGCTTCCTTTATGCCGATCTCCTCGACAAGTTCATGCTGCTCAAGGGCAGAATCATAGGATATCTGTGCCAGCCGAAGCGCATTTTCTGCATCACGCAGCTCTTCATCAGAGTTGAGGTCTTTTTTATATAATTCTTTACTTGTCTCGTAATCTCTCTTTGCATTTTCCAGATTTATTTCAGCCGTCTTCAGATTACTTTTTATTCGTGAAAGGGTCTGAGCTTGGTTCATATCTGGTTCAATCTCAGCAATTACAGCCCCCTCATCAATGTGTTCCCCCTCTTCAACTAACATTTTGATAATACGCCCACTGAGTTTGGATTTAACATTGACCTCTTTGACGGGACGTATTTCCCCTACTTCGTCGAGGACAATGGATATATCTTCAATCTTAGCTGCAGCAGTTGGTGTTTTCTTTTCCGCCGGCTCTACACCTGTCTTTTTCTTGCCGACAAGTGAGATTACAACCACAACAACAACGATCAAAACGATAATGATCCACAAGAATTTTTTCATAAGACCTGCCTTAATAGGTATTCAAAAGTTTTGTATTCATGATGAGATGAAGGCTTTCCTGCGCCAGTATAAGATTATAATACTGGCTGATCCTGTCACTCATACTCTTGAAACGTTCTTGTCGGGCGTTCTCAAGTTCTGTCAAGTCTGCCTGTCCCAATCTGTATTTTTCGTTAACGAGATTGAAATGCATCTCAGAGAGTTTTTCCTGCTTTTTCGAAAGTTCATAACTTTGCTGTAGCTGTGTAAAGGTCGTCAATGCCTGTTCAAAATTCTGCTGTTCTTCACGGCGTTTGTATTCATATAAAAGCTTGGATTGTTTTAGTGAGTAATGTGAGTTTTTATTAGAAGGCAGATTGGTCAATGGATTCAATAGCGGATAGGAAAGCGCAAGCGTGTACTGCATGGGAGAACTTTTCGAATTAAAATCGAAGATGCCTCCTTTTTCCCAGTCCATATTCTTTGAGACAGAAAAGCTTACTGTGGGAAGAAAATTCAGCCAGTTCTGAATATAACTGTTTTTGGATTGATTCATGCTTTCTTTATATGATTTGATCGTGAGATTATTACTCTCGTCAAATGCCATCTCATCATCATCTTTCATTTTATAATCTATATCTACAAAATTATAGTTTTCATCATATTCGATATTAAGAAGAAAGCACAGGTCCATCTTGCTATTCTCAAAATTGTAATATGAAGCAAGTGAATCGATCTCTGCCCGAGAAAGGTCGATCTCCGCTTGGCGCATATCCAGCTCGGCTACCTTTCCATAACTTCTGAGGGTTTTTGTCTCCTCGAAGTTCATTTTGGCGATCTTTAATGCCATTTTTGATACATCGTAGAGCTTCTCTTTCTTCAACACATTCAGATATGAGGAGATAATATTGTAGATAAGGTTCCGTCGTGTGATCTCCAGGTCGATCTTACTTTTACGAAGTGAGGATAAGCTATTTGTAATATTGAAGTAACGGTAGTCATCACTATAAATTGTTTCGGAAATACTGATGTTGCCAGATTTTGAAGTGGTATTGCTGGTTTCTGTCTGGGAGATGCTGTAATTAACACTTGGAAGTACATCGAGGATGGATGAGTAAAGACTTTGCTTTGTCTTTTTCATAGAATAGGTCTGGTTAATAATATCATAGGAATTATCCAGACCGATCTCGATTACTTTATGGATCGTAAATGTTTCAGCTGCAGCAATACTTGCTATCAGCAGTAAAATACAGCATGCTAATATTTTTTTCATGAGTAGACCTCTCTTTTATGTTACTTAGAAGATAATAAGCAAAATTAGGTTTAACAAACCAAACAAAAAGCCAAAGAATCCCCCGATTATGACCAACGGTTTGGTTAAATAATATTTTGCTTTATCTTCAATGAATTTCATGTTTTTATCGGAAAGTAGATCAAACACTTTCTCTTTGACCCTATACCGATCGACAAGTTCGGGAATAAAATTTCTGAAAAGTTCTTTGAGAATATGCAACAAGACAACCTGTATGAAGGAGAGCAAAGGTTTTTGAATGAAAGGTGGTAATGAATTTATTAAATCTTGGTCTTCGATCCATCTTTCAAAATTCTTATAGGTTGTTCTGATGAATTCTTCTTTTTTTACGTTTACCATGCCGTCAGGATATCGTTCAATATAGGTTTCGAATTTTTCCTGCAGAAATACAGATATCTTATTTCTAAAGAAGACAAGAATACCAACTATTGGCAAGTGCCCACCAAAGAATCTTGGTTTTTTTCTGGGATGGAAGAAGATCAAGAGAAGGAAATAGAAAAATCCAATTCCCCAAAGAATATTAAGAATAAAAATGATTATGATAAGATACCAGGGCATTAGAATCCTCTTCCGACTCCACCGCCACCGCTGAGACCGCCCCCAAAGCCGCCGAAACCGCCAAAACCTCCAGAACTTCCGCTGCTCCATCCACCACCAGTGAATCTACCTCTTCCCATTCCTCCCATAAACAGGAGTGGAAAGAATCCCATTCTACCTCCGAATATAAGCATCAACACAAAAATTCCAATGATCATTTTGATGATACTTCTAGAAGGTCTTCCTTCACTCACAGCGTATTCGGGCACTCCTGTTATCTGAACATCATAATGCTTTGCGATTACAGATGCAAGGGCGAGATATCCCTGTACGATACCTTTATCCCAATTATTATCTCTCAAATATGGAACCATATAGGTATCTGCAATCTCTCCAGCTAATCCATCAGTTATGAATCCCTCAGCACCATAGCCGACTTCAATCTTCAATTTGCGTTCTTGAATTGCGAGGAGTATCAAGCAACCTTCGTCATCTTTTGTACCCACCCCCCATCTCTTATAGAGTTTATTTGCATAAGAATAATAATCTTCTCCCTGCATATCATTAACCACAGCGACAGCAAGTTCGAATCCTGTTTTTTGCTTGAGTTCGAGGGCTATATTATTCAGCTGTCTAACCGAACTTTGGGAAAGTACATCTGCGAAGTCATTAACCCATTGGGTTGGCTCCGGGTAGGCAACTTCAGCCTGGAGAATGATGGGCATCAAAAGCAAAAGCCCGATGAAAATAATAATTCTTTTCTTCATAAATAATATATCTATAAATAATTTGGTTTTACAAAAAATGAAGCTGAAAATTTTACGTCAACTATTATTTCGTGCCACGTCATATTCACGAAAAAAGTCCGCATCAAAAGATACGGACTTTGGAATGTAATTATGGAGAAATTTTATCTTGTTAACAGTATCTTTCCTATAGATGTTTCTGAGTCGGAGAGTTTGTAAAGATAGATACCATTTGCAACCCTATTACCTGCTGCATCTTTGCCATTCCATTCTGTGAATGCATTTTGTAGATCATCCAAAGTAAGATCAAGCGTACGTACTAACTGTCCTTTTGCATTATAAATGTTTACTTGTGTATTCTTATCAAATCCCTGCTTACAATGGAACGTGATCTCTGTTGAATTATTAAAAGGATTAGGATGATTATTCATTTCAATGATCTGTACAACAGGGGGAGTATCCACACTTACGAGATTAAAATCAATCGCAAGAACACACTGCGCGATCTGTCCACCTATATTGGTTCCCTGTCCCTGAATGAATGAGCCAAAGGAGTTATCATCAAGATAGAAGAGGGTTACTTCTCCCCAATTATTACCAAGGTCTTTAATATAATGAGAAATATAAGGATAAACAGTTATCTGATCGGAAAAATCAAATTTTGGATTGTAGATATCCGTCAGTTCTATCGGTTCTGACCATTGCTCTCCATTATCAATAGAGGCAGAGAGATAGAGGACTGGATGTTCTGCGTAAGCCTGATATAAAGGATCACCATCTTCTGCAAGCTGGACATACGTACCGTCAGCCCAGAGCTGAAGCATCCATGAATTATCAAGGTTTATTGCCTGTCTTTGAGCGTTTTCATGAAAGATGTTTGCATCACCGGGATATTTACTGAATCCAACGGAATACATATATAAAGTATCAGGCCCTTCTATACCCCACGGAACATCATGTCCAGATCCTCCTGTATCCATCCATGGGAAAGCGGGTACATTTCTATAGCTGAAGTCAGTGCCGTTCCACACTAATTCAGCTTGAGGAAGGAAGTGGTTGAAGTAGTAACTCAAATCATCTTCTATAAATCCATAGGATTGCATATAAGGCCAGTGAAGATTACCTTCCGCATCAAAGGTCGCAGTGCTATGATAGGCAATAGCATCAACATTGAGTTCCGGGAGAACAGCACCTGAATTATCTGTAAACTGGGGAAGGTTTGCAACAGTATAAAAGTAATCAGTTGGTCCATCTGAATGCAGATTTGAATAATTCCAAGTTTCTCCATAGTCGAAAGATTCCCACACAAAAGCTCCTTCATCGACTGGCATATCCCCCAGGTCACCTTCTAACCATACAGCATATCCAATAAAGGCTACATGACCAGGAGTATTTGGATCAACTGCAAATGATTGGAAGGGTCGGCATGATTTTGGTCTCCAGTCTGTAAAAATGGTTACCTGATTCCAATTGGCAGTATTCATAATGGTAGAAAAATCAGTACCTATTGTATTCTCTATATCTGTATAGAGCAGACGTACGTCCTCACAAGGATTTGTAAATGGATCATCTGCAGCATTGTTCGAGGGCATGTAGATTCGAATGTAATTAGCTCCCAAGGGGGAGTCTCCAATATACAGGTAGGGCCAGCAATATTGATCAGGAGGGGTATTGGTAAATTCAACTGGAGATAACCAGAAACCAGGAATATTGAGGAGAGCAAAGTCATCATAGGTGAAAGGCAGTTTTGGGTTAGTGCCAAAATCTTCATGCCAGGTTGAGATACAATTTCCTGTGGCTGGGTGAATAACAATGCTTCCATACCCCTGCCAATAATCATATGTGGTGATGCTTCCCCATGAATCCAGTGAACCAGTATCACTGTAATAGGCATAATACTGACGTCTGTTCGAAGTGGTCGAGGATTGTCCAAAAAATCCAAGATAAGTTCCAATTCCATTATCTGTTTGATATTCAATAGGATAGCTTGTATAACTTCCGGGCATGTAGTCATAGTATGACGTCATAATAGCATTGGGATAGACAAGAAAATCATAATCAGGAATGGGGTAGTTGTCCTGAAGATAAACCCCATTATACATTTTCATTTTGTTAATGTCATAGTTTTGTACAGGTTGTGGTCTATTTTCACCTGGACGCATGACATCAAGAGCATAAGCGGTTGCCACCACAAAGAACAGCAATCCGATTACACAAAGAGTAATTTTTTTCATGAGATGCCTCCTTTTATTGCTTTCATGAGTTTACTCGAATGAAATATTCGATAGTCCGGTCATAGGTTCTCTCCTGCTCTGTAGTAAAATAACATGCTGGAAGTTCTCCCCTTTTTCTGTGATACTCGATACATTCGCAGCACATACCTTTTTTATCACAGGGATAGGTGCAGTTGCACATGCGCATATTTTCAGTCTTTTTACATTCCATACACACTCCGTTTTTAGAACATTATTACCACGAAAAGCACTAAAAACACGAAATCCATTTTATAAGAAAACATGTTTTCTTATAGGTTAATTTATCAATTTCTACAATTTCGTGTGTTTCGTGGTTCAACATTTTCTCTTTTTTTAATTAATGAAATTCCATTCTACACCAAAAGAGATACCAAAGGGATTAACTTCGTTTACGCTGTACATAAAGCAATTTGAGTCAAGAATATTGAATAAATTTGTTAATTTTAGATAGATCAAAAAACGTTTGATACTCAATCCAACTTCTGCCGAACAGAATATTTGATGGTTGATCTTATTTCCTTTGATAGTGAGAAAATTTCCGATATAAGATATATCAGCATTTGCATAGATAAAATTTCTATGCTGAAGATGTTTTCTGTTTGTCCACTTGATCTTCGCTCGATAGGAGGGATAGTTTATCAAAGTATCGGGACGGACAGAAAAAGTTCCCTTGAAACGAAGCTTTGAATCGATGGTCAAAAAATCATAGGTGAGATCTCCCTCGATTGTACCTCCCAAGATATGATAATCATCAAAATGTTTATAATACGAAGAATCTGCATTTGATGAATCAAGCCATTGCCACTGCCCGTCATTCCTTATTTCTTCGTAAAAGGCATCTATCTGGCAAGAGAAAGAAGCTTTTTTCAACATAATACTGCCCACAGAAAATATTACTTTTGTTGAAGCATCGAGCGCATATTCTCCATCATAATAGAAATTTTTCTCTTTTCTTCGTGCCCCCACTGATAGCTGTGAACTAATAGATTCAGTTATCGGAATATCGAAAACCAGTTCAGGCATGATAAAGATTGTATCTGGCTTCTGCGAAAATATGATATCATTTATTATTTTGAGTGAGTAGAAATCTCCGAAAATGCCCGGTGAATTCAACTTTATATTGATCAAATAATCATGAAGCCACCCAGTATAGTACTGGTGATGAATATCCTGAATATCTGCCTGCATATTAATTTCTGATGCATATTCATCGAATGGAAGTGTGAGGCCTAAGTTCAGTTGATACCTGTTTAATATGTTCCTTTTTTTCTTGGAAGTAGCCAATGTGGATGTAATGATTTCTTTATTGAATTGATGGAGTGTCGAAAAAGAAATTATTCCATCAAAAAGTGTAATTGCAGAAATATTGCTGATATTTTCTGTTTTCTGAAAGGAGGTGTTAACGTACGATGATGCATATCCGGGATTAAAAACATTATATATCTCCAGAGCAGAAAAGAGTTTGAAAAAGGTATATGAAAAACTATGTGATGAAAAATTTTTTGTCGTCAATTTTTTCCCGACATTAAAAATAAAGTTATCATAGTAATTCTTTTTTCCCCATGGACTTCTGTTCTCTCCACTTTGAGCAAAAAGTTGCACATCTGCAAGGTGCAAGAAATTATTTTTGATAAATCCAATATACTTGTTTTCATTATTATAATCACCATTCGAATACTGGACATCAGTCAGAAGAGCTTTGAATGAGTTCTGCAGAGGTTTCAGTACGAGCCTAGGTGATGTTGTACTCAGGGTAAAAAACTCCAATAAAGGATATAGCTGTTTTTTGGGAATTGAGAGGGTGTTTAGAGTGACAATATTGAGTAGTAGCTTTTTTTTCTCATTCGGAATAACATAATGAGCATTGCTGAATCTGTAGTACTCATTCAGCTCAAAGGATTTATGTTCATAGTTAAAGAACGTATCCTGCAAAGAGATGATGTAGTCTTCAAGTTCTTCCAGAGGCATAACCTGTAATGTCGTATCTTCTTCAGCATCAAAATGGGCAGCTTCCAGAGAATCAATAAATGTTGAATCCGGTATAGGGATCGTTTTGACTGTCGGTTCCTTACTTTCCTGAGCTATAAGCTGATGTATGATCAAAGCAGAAAAAATAATGAAAAGTAGTAAACGTTTCATAGCCATTTGTGTTCCTTGTACCATGTATAGGTTTTTTCTATACCTTTTTTCAGTGAGAATGTAGGTTCAAAACTAAGTAGTCTTTTTGCTTTCTCAATGCTGCATAACCAGTACTTTTGCTTTGCCTCTCTGATTTTTTGGATATTGAGGATCGATTGTCTACGCGTAACGATCTTTTTACATTCATTAAAATATGCACCGAAGTAACTCAGAAAAATCGGCACCCGAACCTTGATTGCATTTTTCTGCATGACTTCCATTAGTATATCTATAAAGTCATCGAGAGAATATGCGTTTCCGTCACTTGCGAAAAATATCTGTCTATTTGCTTCCTTGTTTTCCATGACAAGCATGAGTAGTTTGATAAGATCTTCAATATAAATGAGACTAATATATTTTTTTGATAATCCTGCTAATGGGGCGATTCCTTTATTTATAAGTTGAAAATAGTTCAGAAAATCCCTGTCACCCGGACCGTACACGCTGGAAGGACGTATGATAACCCAGGGAATAGGGCAATCATTTTGAACCACCTTCTCTGCTTCAAGCTTGCTTTTTCCATAATAGGAAACTGGATTGCACACCTCCTCTTCGGTTTTTGGTCTCTGTGTAGAACACGGTCCTCCAGCTGCTTGAGTGCTAAGAAAAATACTTTTTTCAATAGAAGTTCCCTGTATAGCTTTCATGAGATTTGAGGTGACGGTTACGTTAGCATCATAGTAGCGCATTTTGTTGATCTCTCTAACTTTGGCTGCAACATGAAAAAGCACCTGATGATCCCGACAAACTTCTCTCAATGAAGTTACAGAGTGATAATCGTCATACGTAAAAGATACGGGTAAATTCTTAAGATAATCCAGGTTTGATGTTTTTCTCACTAGGCAGGTAACATCATAACCTTTTTTTAGTAATGCACGAACGAGGTTACTCCCTACAAACCCATTAGCGCCAGTTACCAGTATCTTCTTTTTCATTGCTTAGAAACAACGAGCACTGTTTTTTTTGTCAATTGAAACTCTTTGAAAGTTTATTCAAAAAAATTTGACAATAAATTGCCATCCTTGAGTTTGCATATACCTTATTTGTGTATATATCAATAAATTAGGAGAATATATAATGAAAAAAGTTTTTATGGTCTTGGCCCTTTTACTTGTTCTCATTCCCTCATTCCTGCTTGCAGAAAAAGTAATCATCCGTATTGATAACCCCGATCTGGCAATTGTTTCGTACTTCTTTGATTATGGATATGATATTGCCTCATACAATCCTCCCCACTATGTAGATATTTTTATCCATGAAGAGAGACTTTCGGAGATAGCTCCCTTAGGTTACGATTATTCGATTGTTGATTCAGAGACAAAAATGAAAGAAAATCTCGATACAGGTACTAAGGATATTGCTGGCTATCGTACATATAATGACATGAAAACAGAACTTCTGCAGCTTGCTTTTAATCATTCCAATATTATACAGGTTACAACCATAGGGCAGTCCAGAGGAAAAGAATATGCCCAGTCAGGTAATTCAAATTATGACAACTATCAGCACGATATCTGGTGTGTGAAACTTTCTGATAATGTAGTATTCAATGAAGACGAACCGAATATTATTTTTGATGGAGAACACCATGCGCGTGAACCAATAAGTATGGAACTGGTAATGCTTATCTTGAATCATCTTGTAGATAATTATGGAACTGATCCTGATGTCACCTACTGGGTGAATAATGCACAGATATGGTTCGTCCCATTGATCAATCCTGATGGACATAAGATCGTTATCGATCAGACCGATACCTCATGGAGAAAGAATATTCGTGATAATGATGGTAATGGAACTATATCTTTTGGAGGTGGCTACACCTATCCTGATGGTGTTGATCCCAATAGAAATTATGGACCTCTTGAATGGTTCGGCGGGCAAGGAACCAGTGGACCTACCGGTCAAACATATTGTGGTCCAGAACCATTTTCTGAGCCAGAAACCAGTGCACTCAAAGATTTGCTGGCTCAATACAGGTTTGACCTTGGCATGTCGTATCACAGTTATGGAGAACTCATTATGTGGCCACTTGGATTCAATATGTCCTGTCAAGCTCCTGATGAAAATGCACTCGTCAACCTTGGACAGGAAATGGCAGCGACTGTTCCCTCAACGTCTGGCGGCTATTATACTCCCCAACAGACAAACGCACTCTATCCCTGCTCAGGAACAACTACAGATTATGGCTATGCCGAGGAAAGAGTGTTCTATTTTATCACAGAATTGGCAACGAGCTTCATCCCTACAGCATCTACGATGAATACAGTCATTAACAATAATCTCTCAGCTGCTCTTTTACTTATTGATAGAATATTTGAGCGTACGATTACTGGCGTAGTAACTGATAATGTAACCGGTAACCCTCTTGAAGCTGAAGTGTTTGTGGATGGTGTGGACAATACAGGCACAGATATTGAACCCTATATGAGTGGACAGCACTTTGGTCGATATAACCGTATTCTCCTTCCTGGTAATTATGATTTGACCTTCTCTGCTTTTGGCTATCTTCCTCAAACCATTACAGATGTTACCGTCATAAATGATGATGTCACCGTGCTCGATGTTCAGCTTAATGCCGCACCCACTGTATCTGTGGATATCCACCTTGAAAATGAAAATGGAGATCCCATTCCTGGTGCGGAAATAACTATCCTCAATACGCCCCTCGACCCTGTCTTTACAAACAGTGCTGGTTTAGCAACCATCGACAATGTTCCTTATGGAGAATATGAAGTCTCTGCTTACGCATCTACCTATGGAACCTTTACCTATCTTATGGAAGTGGATGCTTTTAATACGTCGTTTACTTTTGTAATGGTCGAACCCTTCTTCATAGATGACTTCGAATTAGGTATTGGTAACTGGTCCACCACAGGAAGCTGGGGAATTTCCACGAGTCAGTCTTATAGCGGAAGTGCTTCTCTCGCAGATAGTCCTTCTGGACAATATGGCAATGGCGTTACTTCTTATGCCACACTTATTCAGGAGATAGACCTAACAAGTGCTGTTTCTGCCCATGTTGAATTTATGACAAAATACGAGATCGAAGCAGGATATGATTTTGTATATTTCCAGATCTCCACAAACGGCACCACATGGACTGATCTTGCTTCTTATGACGGTTCACAAACCAGCTGGATCTTAGAGTCCTTTGACCTACTCAGCTATCTCGGGCAAACGATACATCTCAGATTTAAATTTTATTCAGATTACTATGTCACTGATGATGGTATCTTTATCGATGATTTCAAGATCTACAAATATGAGAACACCTATTCCAATGATGACCCGCAGCAGCAACATGAGTTTGCTCTCTATGCAAATTATCCCAATCCTTTCAGAAATGAAACTCAGATCGCCTTTTCATTACCTGCCAATGCACAGAATGCAGAGATTTCCATCTATAATCTTCTAGGACAGCTTGTTGATCGTATCTCACTTACTTCAGAAGATATTATAAATCAAAACATTATCTGGAATGCAAAAGATACCAATGGAAAAGAAATTCCTTCCGGCGTGTATTTCTACAAACTCTCGAAAGACAATCACGAAACCATTCGAAAAATGGTGCTTATGAAATAGACATACAACATATATCACATTTTTCAAGAGACGTACGAAGGTGCGTCTCTTTTTTTCATCTACATACTTTTCAGGCTGGACTTATAATTCCGATTCATTGTAAGGATTGAGTTCAGAGTGAAGCTGGGAACAAACGATGTAAGTTTCGTGCTGAACACCATCAGCCAGCAGGGGGATGAAGTCAAGCCCGAAGGTGCAGAAATTAAAAATTGACAGGGAGGGAAGGGATAAAATATACATTTCAGAAAAACTTATAGGTGGATTTATTTTCTGAAGTAAAAATGATTAAAAATATCAAAACGGGTAAAATAATTAAGCTTCGCAATCGATTATGGATTGTTGATTCTGTTTACGACAATGAACTCCTTGCTACTACTATCGATAGCTATAATAATTTCTCCAAACAATTTTATCTACCATTTGAAATCGTTGAGGAAGTAGAAACATTAAAACCAGATATTTCTCGAATAGGGGATCTTGCTTCACAAAAACTCTATCTTACTGCCAATAAACTCAGTCTCATTCATGGAACCTCACCATTGATGAGTATGCAGACCAGCAGTATTATTCCAACAAATTTCCAACTTGTTCCTGTGATAATGGCTTTAAATCAACCTCGAATCAGAATGCTCATCGCTGATGATGTGGGATTGGGAAAAACTATAGAAGCTGGAATGATCCTTAATGAGCTTATTGCACGACAACGAGCATATAAGATCCTCATAATTTGTCCAGCAAATCTAAGAGAACAATGGCAAGAAGCACTAGCATTACAGTTTAAACAGGAATTTCTTATCATAAGTACTATTGATAAGAAATACTTGGAGAAGGAACTTCCCGTAGGAGCTAGTCCCTGGGATTATTATAACAGACTTATCACCTCAATAGACTATATCAAGATGAAAGCGCATCGTAATGAAGCGCTAAACTATGAATGGGATCTGGTAGTAGTTGATGAAGCGCATCTCTGCGCTAAACCACATAGCGACAATTATCATCAAGATCCAAAAATGCTGCGCTGGGAACTTCTACAGAGAATTTCTAAGAAGTCCCGTCATCTGCTCCTACTTACTGCAACTCCCCATAATGGTTATACTGATAGCTTTGCGAGCCTGATCGATGTGCTGGATGTCCATGGAGTCAGATCAGTTAATAATACAGTTCACATAAATCACGATATTGCAAAGAAATATGTCTGTCAGAGAACACGTGATGATGTGAAAGAATGGATCCGTTCAGAAGAAAATGCTTTTGACCCATTCCCGGAAAAAGACAAAGATGAAGTAGCTATTGAAAACCTTTCAAACAGAGAAGTGAAAATCCTCAAACAGCTTGGGGAGTATGGAGATCATCTCAATAAGATGATAGAATTTCTTCCTACAAAACGAACAATCGGTCGACTCGTAGTCATCCATCTTCTCAAAAGAGCTCTCAGCTCTCCTCAAGCAATAAAGATCTCGCTTCAAAACAGGATTAATAAACTATCTGAAGATGAAGTGGATACAGAGATCAAGGATGCGGATGCAAAATCTACGATCGTTGAATCTGACAATACTGAAACAAATACCGTTGATGAAGCGGGGCAGAGGATCGAGCGTTCGTCCTTTTCCAAAGAGGTTAACAAATATGAAATAGGTGCTCTAAAAAAGATTCTTGAAGATGCTAAGAAACAAAATAAAACCAACGATACTAAATATATAACACTCAAGAACAAAGTACTTCCCGAACTCTTTAATAATTATCCCAAATTATCATTTTTACTCGTTATACTGATACACTTGATTATCTAGAGGATTCTCTAAAAAAAGATCTCAATGATACAGATATCTTCTCAATACATGGAAAACTGCATACGGAAAATCGAAAAGAAGTTTTCAGGGACTTCAAAAATTCCACTAAAGGGATTTTAATAGCAACTGACTGCATTTCCGAGGGAATGAACCTTCAATATCTCTGTTCACAGGTTGTACATTATGAATTGCCATGGAATCCTAACAGAATGGAGCAGCGAAACGGAAGAGTGGATAGATATGGCCAACCTGATAAAGTCTTTATCAGAAGCATATTTGTGAAAAATACACTGGATGAGCTCATCCTTAAGAACATCATCGAAAAAACAGACAGGATGAAAAAGGACTATGGATTTGCCCCTCCCTTCTTTAGTGATGAGGATAAAATCCTTGATGTTCTCCTCAGCTCAGGAATGTTGCCCTCAACAAGAATCGCCGACAAAGACCAGATTTCAATGTTTGATGGCTATGCAGATAAAAGACAATCCAATGCAAGTCCCGATAATCCTGATTTCGATGAAGAAATCAAGGGCAAGATGGAACAGATCAAAAGTGAGTCATTCTTTGGCCATACTGAGATTAGCTTGCCGGATATCGAGCAAAAGATCAAAGAGACAGAACAGACGATTGGAAGTACTGCTGAAATTAAAGCATTCATAGAATCTGGATTGAACCTATTCCATTGTTCAATTGAGCAAACGGATCTTAACGAATACACGATAAAGATCACTGACAGCAGATTGCAGGTACCAGGTGTATCACAAAAAATTGAACGAGCCACCTTTGATAAAAATCATGCTGCTCGGCATCCTGGCACAGAACTGATAGATCTGAGCCATCCTCTTGTGTCACGATTAATACAGCTGGTAAAAAAACAGTCGGTGAGCAACGAAGATTTCTATGGACGAACTGCTTTCAAGGGAAGCTCAAAACTTACGGAAGTGATTGCTGTGGTGAATATATTAGCAAGGTATGTGGTCAATACGAATCCGAGTTCAATTGTTGAAGAAATTTTCTCCATCGGATTTACAGTATATGATAACAAGATCATACTAATTGATGAAGTCAAAGCGTTTGAGTCACAAGATCCTGAACCGTGCACACGAACAAACCAGGAGATCATAGAAGAACTCGAAACTGCATTTTTAAAAGATTTTTGGAAACAGGAGATCGAAAGAGTTGCAGAAGAGCACAAAGATTCAATGATACAAGAAAGACAGAATCTAATAGAGCGTCTTGAATATAAAGATGAGCAGCCAGCATGGGTGAAGGGACTCACAGATATCTCTTTTGTGAGCTATGATATTCTCACTGTTACAATAGGATATCCGGTATGAACAAGCTACTTTCAGTCAACAACCAGGGTAACCTGATCAACGAGCATCTGCTGCTTGAATTGTCTGATGAGAAAACGAAGTACAAATTTGCACAACCTGATTCCTTTCGATGGTTTGGAGATGATTACCAAGATACACCGCATGTTCATTCTCTTGTATTGAATAGCCGATATGAGGATCTTGTTGCTCGATGGGATATGTATTTCAACGAATTCGAGGAGTATTCCATCTCGGATCTTAGGGATAAATGGATCAAACCGTTCTTTGCAGCTTTTGGCTATGATCTGCAATATCAAAGAGGTGATGTTCACTCAGCTGATTTTACATTTTATCTTTCTCACCGTGGATGGGATCAGGAAACAGCTCCTTATATACACTCAGTTGGATGGGATCAGGATCTGGATGCTAAGACCAAAGATGGTCGCAATAAATATAGTCCTCATGATACCATGCAGCGATTTCTCATATCATCCAAAGAACATACCTGGGGAATTGTTACAAATGGTAAAAAACTACGCTTGCTCAGGGATTTCCATCATGAAACTCGAAAAGCATTTATAGAATTCGATCTGGAAACACTCTTCCAGGGGCGTAATTTTTCTGACTTCAGACTGCTCTGGAGACTGATCCATCCAAGCAGATTTTTCCCGACACCTGACTCAAACGAAAGCAGACTTGAGCAGATGTTCGTGGAGAGCAAAGCAGCGGGAGTATCTATCGGTGAAGACCTGAAACTCAATGTGCGGGTGGCTATCGAAGAGCTGGCAAATGGCTTTCTTTATTCCACACCAGGGTTGACCGATCAGCTCATGGACGATCCTATAAAATGTGCAGAATTTCATCATCAGCTGCTCAGAGTGATCTACAGAATACTTTTCCTGCTCTATGCAGAACAACGCAACCTCATGCCGATCCGTTCGAGTTTGTACTTCAAAGAATACAGTATTTCAGCATTGCGTGAAAAGATCGAATCGGGCATGATCCTTGAGGATGATTTTACGGATCTATGGGAAGGGTTGAAAGTTACCTTTGAGATGGTTCACCAGGGCGTCGATGATATGGGAATTCCAAATTATAACGGACTGCTTTTTGATACCAAAGAAATTGAGTGGCTTGCACAATGCTCATGCAAGAACAGCCAGCTTTTAACTGCTATTCGTTACATGACAACGATGGAAAAAGGTGGACTTCTGCAGCGCATCAGTTATGTGGAATGGATGTTGATGAGATTGGTGCCATCTATGAAAGTCTGCTCGATTATATTCCTCGGGTCTCATCACAATTGGAAATATTTGAAGATGTGATGCTCATTGATGGTAGACATAAAAATACACAACGGGAAATTGCTTCCAGAAAGTTTTTCCTTGATCCAAGAGGAACGAATAGAAAAAGTTCAGGAACCTATTATACGAATCCGGGATTGGTGAATGCCCTCATTGAATCTGCACTAAAACCGGTTATGGAACAACGACTATCTGACGCTGGTAAAGATAAAGAATCTCAAATCGATGCACTGCTTTCCCTCGATGTATGCGATCCTGCTGCCGGGAGTGGTGCTTTTTTGATCGCAGCAACCGAATTTCTAGGTGATCAGCTTGCGAGGATTAGGATTGAGGATGACTATCCTTCAGAAAAGGACATTCGTCATGCAAGACGAGATGTGCTTCGTCACTGTATTTATGGCGTTGATATGAATCCCCTTGCAGTGGAACTCTGTAAAGTATCTCTCTGGCTTATATCAGCTACTGATGATCTGCCATTGAACTTTCTCGATCACCATATAAAATGTGGAAATAGTCTGATAGGAACAAACCCAGAACTCATTAAAAAAGGTATCCCACCTGACGCATATAAAAATATTATCGGTGATGATAAGCGCTTATGCGCTGAACGGAAAAAACAAGCGCATGCAGATATTAAGGATCTGAATAGCGGACAGCTCTTTGGCTCGTTCTCACCCCGAAAAGATCTTCTTATCTATGAAGAAAAGACAGATTATGCTGATGAATATTCGGAAGACACAACGCAGGATATCAATGAATTGATCACGACGTACACTCATTCCAGGCAGGACGATGAATTTCTCCAGAAGAAATTGATAGCTGATTACTGGACCGCTGCATTCTTCTGGCAGCACGATTCTGAAATTGAATATCCGAACAACCACATACTCTTTGAATTGCTGAAGGGAAACCAAAGCGCAGTTTCACAATCAGTTACTGAAGAAGTTGAGGAACTTGCAAAGTACTACAAATTTTTCCATTGGTATCTTGAATTCCCAAAGGTGTTTGAAAAAGGTGGCTTCGACTGCTTGCTGGGAAATCCACCCTGGGATAATGTACAACCAGAAGAGAAGCAGTTTTTTGCAATATATGATTCTGATATTGCCAAATTATCAGGAAGTACAAGAAAAAAAGCTATTGAAAAGTTAGCAGAAGCTAATCCAGAACTTAATAAGAGATGGAATGATTATAAAAGAGATATTTATACTTTTTCAAGATTTGTGAGAGATTCGAGAAGGTATCCTTTAACTGCAATAGGAAAACTTAATCTCTATCCGATTTTTGCTGAAACTTTCAAAGATCATATTAACAAAGCAGGAAGAGCTGGCTTCATTGTACCAACCGGCATTGCTACAGATGATTCGACTAAAGCTTATTTTGGCAACTTGATCGACACAAAATCGTTGGTTAGTTTGTTTGATTTTGAAAATAAAGAAGCAATCTTCCCGGATGTTCATCGCAGTTATAAATTCTGTTTACTTACAATTTCTGGAAAGGAAATCTCTAAAGCTGAATTCTCTTTCTTCTCCACCAATCTGGATCATCTGAATGAGAAAATTCGTCGCTTCTCACTGGCTCCGCAAGATATTGAACGAATTAATCCCAATACCAAAACCACACCGGTTTTTCGCACAAAAGTAGATGCTGAACTAACCAAAAAGATCTATCAGCAAGTTCCTGTTCTCATCGATGAGGAAAACGACAATAATCCTTGGGAGATAAGTTTTCGACAGGGATTATTCAATATGACTTCTGACAGCAATCTATTTAGAACAGAAGCGGCAGCGGATCGAGTTCCACTTTATGAAGCTAAAATGATCTGGCATTATGATCATCGTTTCGGTACTTTTGAAGGTTATGATGACAGCACCAGCAGTTCGCATCTGCCGATTCCTACCTACGATCAATACAACGATCCTAACTTCGGAATCACACCACGCTACTGGGTAGATGAACTGGAAGTGCTTAAACGGCTGGCTTATCCCCGAGATAAAGAAATCAGAGAATGGTTTGAAAGCTTGAGTCTAAAACAGCAACGGGAATATCTGGAAGAAAATGCTCCCAAGTGGTTGATGGGATTTAGGGATATTACTAATTCGACAAATGAAAGGACAATGATTTGTAATAATATTCCTCGTTTTGGAGTTGGAAATAATTGTCCTTTATGTTTATCTGAGATTGAATCCAAATTTAGGTTTTTATTAAGTTGTAATTTCTCTACTTTCACTTTTGATTTTTGTGCCAGACAAAAAGTTGGTGGCACTCATATGAATTTCTTCATATTACAACAACTACCTGTTCTTCCACCCGAGTTTTATTCCGAAGATGATATTGCTTTTATAAAACCTCGAGTGCTGGAGCTGGTTTACACAGCTTACGATCTACAGCCCTTTGCCGAGGATATGGGCTATCACGGAGAGCCGTTCACGTGGGATGAAGAACGCAGAGCCAACCTGAAAGCGGAATTGGATGCTTATTATGCTAAACTTTACGGGCTCAATCGCAAGCAGTTGCGCTACATCCTGGATCCGGCGGACCTCACACCTCGAGAGCTGGAAAACATCTTAGATGACTGGGAAGAAGTAAAAGATCCGCTTATCGAAAGTGAATATCAGAAACGTTGTGCAGCTTCCACCTTCCCGGGAGAAACCTTCCGCGTGCTCAAAGAAAAAGAAATTCGAAACTTTGGAGAATATCGCACTCGCCGGCTGGTTCTGGAGAAGTGGGAGGAGATGGATGGAGGATAACAGGAAGGAGATTTAAATGATAAATAAAAGATTGGATAGTCTGAAAAATGTTTTTGAATTATTCCATCAAAAACAGTTTATCGTCCCTAATTACCAAAGAGGTTATTCTTGGGAAACAAAACAGAGGAAGGATCTTTTAGATGATATTGAAAATATTAAAAGGTTGAATTATAACCATTTCATGGGAACAATTGTAGCAACAAAGAAAAATGATAATGATTCCAGATATGAACTAGTAGATGGACAGCAGAGAATTATTTCCATTTTCTTATTATTACACGAATTTTTTAAACTTACACTGCAAACCCAATTTCAGATTGACAATGAATGGAAAAACAATTTGATGAATAAACTGCCCCAAAAAAGATTTATAATTTTAAACTCAGAAACAGACCATTTCTTTTATCAATATATTTTAGACAATAATTTTGCATCGAATCCACTCAATAAATCTCAGAATAACTTAAAAGATGCAAAAGAGGAATTTGGGGAATGGTGGGAGTTAAAAGAAAATCCTCATGAATATATCAGAATAATTTTATCAAGATTGGGTTTCTTATTTTATTCTCCTAATTATTCCAAAGAAATTGGAATTATGTTCGAAGTTATAAACAATAGAGGAAAGCCTTTAAGTGAATTAGAGAAAGTAAAAAATTATCTAACATACTATAGTAACGTAAATGGATTCGAGGGTTTGAGTTATAAGGTTGGACAAGTTTGGCCTACATTGCTGCAGAATTTATCTGAAGCTGGATTAATAGATAACGAGGATGAAAATTCCTTCTTGCGATATTGTTGGTTAACTTTTTACAGCGTTAATAAAGCTAAAAGCTATCACGTATATGATTTTAAAAAGGAAGATTTTCCAGTAGAAAGATCAACAGAAAAAGATTGCGAAACTTTATTGAATTTTGTTAAGATGATGGGGATGTCAGCAGAATTTATCAAACAATTTTTTACCAGCAAAGAAGAAATATTTGAGAAGTTAAAGTATCAACCCTCTCATGCTTCTGTAATGCCCCTCTATATTTCAATTTGCTTTGCTTGTGGAAGTAATAATACTAAGCAGAAAAATAGAATGCTTAACCTTATAGAAAAACTTAACTTTCGAGTATATGTATGTCCTGATGTAACCAAACGATCAGATACATACCAAGGAGATTTGTTTTCATATGCTAATCGTCTTTTTAAGACAGAATATTCAGATAATAGTATTGAGGAAGAGGAACCTTTAACCATAGATCAACTTGAAAAGGAGTTAGTTGAATTCATAAATACCAAATGTCCGTTTGATGATTTTATTAAATCATTAACTTTGGATTTTGATGAAGATTATAATTATTACAAGTGGCAAGGTTTGCACTATTTCTTGGCTAATTATGAAATTTGTTTGCATGAACATGAAACAAAATGTCTACATGATTTTTATAAAAGTTCTACAAAAGCTGATGATAAATTTGTTAAAGAACATCTATGGGCAACAAAGAATCGATTAGATGATAACGACAGAAAAAAAGATATTCATGAGAAAAAAAGATTGGGGAATTTTGCCTTATTAGAGAGTGGTATCAATAAGTCAGGACAAAACAAAGATTTAGATGTTAAATTGCTTGATAAATATTTACTCCATGGTGATAAACTTAGATGCTCAAATCTGAAAATGATTATGCAATTACCACAAATCCTTACAACAGCCGAAACTTTTGCATATGATAAGATTCCTGGAGGAAAATATAAGAATTGGTATTATTTTTTCTATCAAAAAATAATCGATCAAAGAGAAACAGAATTTATCAGATTCGCATTAAATAGATGGGGTCTTGAAAAAGAAAAAAAATTTAAAGTTATAATTGATTCAGAAAAAGCTATACTAGATAATTCAAATGAAGTTTATCGAATTAAGAAAAATTCATGACACAATGTATAGCATATTTCAGTTCACTATGATTGAAATATTAGAGAATAATTTTATTTTTTCCTCATTCTAATAAATAACTTTACAGGAATTTGTTAATTTAAGGATTGGTTCATTTACAAGGTAAGTAGAACGTAGTTACCTTGAAATCGAACCACGAGGAAAGATTAAAAAAATTGAAAAAATATTTAAAATGAATTTTGGCTATTGCCGGATGAAGCAACTCAAAGAGCAAGGAATTCATACCCGAGATATTGCTAAAGCAGTACATCAGAGGATAATTGAAAAAGTTAAACCAGGTCTATATAAGCTAGTAAATTATCCATGGGATGAAAATAGTAACTTTATTGATATTGCAAAAGCAAAAAAAAATGCCGTAATTTGTCTTGTATCTGCTCTTTCCTATTATGAACTTTCTACAATTAATCCAATAAATATTTCAGTAGCTGTGCCACTTAATACTGATAAATTTGAAATTGATTTTCCTCCAGTTAAAGTATTTTATTTTCCCGATAATCTCTTTAAAATAGGTATAGAAAAAATACATACAGAAATTGGATCATTTCAAATCTATAATCGAGAAAAAACCATCTGTGATATGTTCCGATACCGAAAAAAGCTTGGAGAAGATCTTGCACTGGAAGGACTGAGAAATTACCTGAAACGAAAGGATGCAAGAATCAATAAACTCTGGGAATATGCCATTAAATGTAGAGTAAAGACGATCATGCATCCATATATTAAAGCGATGGTAGTGGAATGACGAGAGTAAAAAATATTGCAGCTTCAGTGAGAGCTAGATTACTTAATATTGCAAAGGAAACAAATCGCGATTTTAATACAGTACTTCTTCAATATTTTCAGGAAAGGCTGCTCTACCGATTATCAATATCACCCTATAGAGATAATTTCATACTTAAGGGAGCACTTCTATTTCTTATTTATAAGATGCCACGGAATCGTCCGACAAAGGATATCGATTTTCTTGGTGTAGACACTTCGAATGAAGAAGAAAGCTTGCTAAATCTAATGAAAGAAGTTGCTGCTATTTCAGCTGAAGATGGAGTTTGGTTTGATCCTGAGAGCTTTACTTCAGAAAGAATTACAGAGCAATCAGAATATAATGGGGTAAGAATCTATTGTATACCACATCTTGAGTAAGCAACGATTCGTTTCCATTTTGATATTGGTTTTGGTGATACTGTTGTTCCTAATGCAATTAAGCTTAAATATCCAACATTATTAGAAGATTCACCTACTCCAGAAATAATAGCCTATCCTCCAGAAACAGCTATAGCAGAAAAGTTTGATTCTATAGTACGGCTTGGATATGCGACCAGTAGATTGAAGGACTTTTTTGATATTTATTATATGGCACATCACTATGGATTTCAATCTGATACACTACATGATGCTATAGATTCTACATTCAAAAATCGGGGAACTGATATTACTGAAAAATCAACAATATTTTCTAAAGAATATGCTCAGGATCCTGATAAGAATACTCAGTGGAGAGCATTTTTGAATAATAATGATATTGATTTAGATATTGGCTTTGAGGATTGTATTGAATTCATTGAAAAATTTATTGAACCATTATTCGAAGAGAGCAACGAAGTCTCTGAATGGGATGTTAATTCATTGAAATGGAAAGGGCTAAAAGGGCTAACAAAGGGCTAAAAGGGCTTAATCAGCTCATAATTGTTTTATGATTAAATTATATTCTCGTTATTAGAATGAAAAATAAATCCGCAGTAATCCCGCAAAACCAGCAAGAAACACGCATTATTAAATGTAAAGGAGGAATTAATGGCTGAATATTTCAATCCTTTTCAAACCTTTGAAGCTTGCAAGAGAGCATATCAATCCTTTATCGATAGTTACCAAAAATTCACTAATGATGAGATCAAAGATTGGATAGATAAAACCAGAGAAAAGGGAAAACTTCTTTGGCAGGAACCATATCTTGAGCTATCGAGGAACTTTCGTAAGGGAAGCTCGTTACGATCATATATTGACCAGGGATTGCTACATACAAGATGTTCTCAAATATTCAGAAGGGATCTAGATAGTGATCAATCTGAACCTGTTGATTTATATGAGCATCAATCGAAGTCTATTGAAAAGCTTCTTGGTAACGAGTCAAATATAATTGTAGCAACTGGAACTGGATCTGGAAAAAGTTTCTGTTTTGGCATTCCAATTATATCAGAGTGCCTAAGAATGAAGGAAAAAGGGATTAAGGGAGTGAAAGCAGTTTTTGTATATCCGATGAATGCCCTTGCAAATAGTCAATATGAAGACTTTGCCCATCGCCTACATGGTACCGGGTTGAAAATGGCACTTTATACAGGTGATACACCGAATACGCGAGGATCTGCTCTAGATAATTTTGAATATTTGACGGGCAGGAAAGAACCTTATGATAGCGAAATAATATCTCGTGATCAGATCAAAAAGGAAAAACCAGATATCCTTCTTACGAACTATCAGATGCTTGAACTTATCCTTACTCGATTTGAGGATAAAGATATTTTTCCACTGAATCAAAAGGGGGTCTTCAGATTTCTGGTTCTTGATGAATTGCATACGTATTCTGGAAGACGTGGTGCTGATGTAGCAATGCTTATCCGCAGGTTAAAATGGCATACAAACACAAAGGGTACACTGCGTTGTGTTGGAACCAGCGCTACGATCCAGAGCGGTGAAGGTGATAAGCCACGCATAGTGATGAAGAATTTTGCTGAAAAACTTTTCGGTGAGATATTCGAAGTTGATAATGTTATTGGTGAATCGTATGAACCTTTCCCTGATAGAGTTCTTGATACGTTGATTTCTGAACCAAACATTTCTGAGCAAGAAATAATGAGTTTTTCAGGAACTGATCAAGAGGTTATGTCACTCGCAAAAAAGATCAATAAAGATCCTGTGCAAATTGAAAATAGTGATCAGATCAATGAAGCACTAAAGACAAATCCTATTCTTGATATCATAGAGAAAACACTCATAGATGTGAAGTCTTTGCAAGAGCTTGTTGAATTATTCAAAGAGAGCTTCAATGTAGAATGGGATGATGAGAAAATAATTCAGGTCATTATTGCAGCACTGTTTGTCGGATCATTCATTCGAGATATAGAGAATAAAAGAAGAATTTCCATTAAGTTGCATACATTTTTTTCCCAGGGAAGGGGGATCAGGGGTACGATCGAGGAAAAGAATATCGCTTTAACTGATAGAGGTGATCTAACATTAAAGAGCAAAAACAATAAGCAGGAGTTGAATACATATCAAATTCTATTTTGCCAGTCTTGTGGGAAAGAGTTTTACTACGGTGCGAGAACAGGAGATGAATTCCTTCCTTTGGATTTTGATTCGTTCGAGGAACCGATCGAATCTATTCCAGGTTACCTTATGATCGGTCATTGGGATGCAGAAAAAAATCCTCTACCTGATAATTGGCTCACCAACAATGGAGTAATTAGAACTGAGAAAAGGGATTTTATTCCCGAGCTTCTACATTTTGATAATATTGAATGTAATTTTTCAGATACTGGAATACCCGTAACATTTATAAGAAATCCATTTATGTTTTGCCCAAACTGCCAGATCGATTATGATGCGCGATCAAATGAAAATAATAAGTTGAAGATTTATGGAAGAGTGGGAAGAGCTACTGCCACAGATGTACTGATCACAAAGAATCTTGAGCAATTACCAGTAAAAGAACAAAAGATGATCAGTTTCATTGATAATAGACAGGATACAGCTTTCCAGACTGGGCACATGAATGATAGAAGTGGGAGGATATTATTTAGGAAATTCCTCTATCAAAGTCTTATCGATCTTGATGCGAACGTAGATGAAAAGATCACGACAGACTTGCCTTCAGTAAATGAGGTTGTCGATCGAATGATTAAAAATTTTGAGAAAAGCAATCTTCCAATAGATCTGTTATCTGATGCTACAATATTTGAGAGACAGATAAATACTAAATATATTCATGATTACTTGGAGATGTGCATCTATTTAGAAATAAGTAGAAATATTGCTTTCACCCAGCAAAATCTTGAGGATGTAGGAATGTTAAAAGTAAAATATGATTTTTTGGATGAGATCACCTCAGATAAGTACGCAGAAGATATTTGGAAAAACATTCCAGAAATACAATCACTTCCTCAGGATCTCCGCTATGATTATTTGCTCGGTATATTGGATATCATGAGGAAAAGAAATGCTGTAAGCAACCAGTACATCGTTAAACCAGATATGATAAACTCATTGTTGAAAAATATCCCTGAGGAAAACCTATTGTTCTCAAACTTTATCATGAAATCAAGAGGGTATACAAAGAAGTCTATGCATGATTCCTGGAAAGATTTTTATAGTTATACTCATTATTCATCAACTCCAGGAAGATTTACAAAACAGTTCTTTGAGTTTGAACCTTCACAAGTTCCGAAATTCATGGATGGTGTTTTTGATGTAATACGTGATAAAGAATATGGTAGTATCTTAGAGAAAACCCATGAAAAGATATTCAGAAAAGGTGTATCAGTATTTAGAATAAACTCCCAGGTGATTCGTCTTGGTTATTCAAGAAAAACGACGCAAAAATTCTCAGAAAAATCCAATCAAATATATGATTTTAAAATCTACGATAAGTCTATAACTGGTACTCAATTGATAGAGAAAGATTTTCAAGATCACTATTACCGAAACGTGTATCTAAATCCTCCTGAGGAATCTGTGTATGTAAAGTCAAAAGAGCATAGCGGACAAATATCTGGAGAAGAACGAAAAAGTATAGAACATAATTTTAGGGATCAGGTTTACCCAAATACTCTATTTTGTACACCTACTATGGAGCTTGGAATAGATATTGGTAATCTATCTGCGAGTAACTTGCGCAATATTCCACCAACCCCAAGTAATTATGCACAACGAGTTGGTAGAGCAGGTAGAAAAGGACAACCATCGTTGGTCACTGCTTTTTGTGGATCTGGATTCAGCAAGGGTACACATGATCAATATTTTTATAAAAATCCAGAAAAAATAATAGCAGGCAAAGTTTCCGCACCAAGGTTTTTGATAGATAATAAGATGCTCATGATTGCACACATTCATTCACTTATATTTGAGATTATCCAGATGAAACTGCCTAAAGCACCTGAAAATATTATTGAAATTGAGAACAAGGACTTGAATATTTTTGAAGACTTTGGTGCGACGCTCGGAGAGAAAATATCAGATCACAGAGAGATGTTGATTAATACAGTCAGGGATTGTTTTATTCATGAGATGGAATCACTTGATTGGATGAATGATCAATTCATAAAAGAAGTGATTGATAATCTACCTCAAATGTTTGATGCTGCTTTTGAAGATTGGCGGGTTGATTATTTGAGATTAAAAACCGAGTTCGCGGCTGAAACAAAACGTCTCGGGGGGCACTATCAGAAAGGATTATCCAATAATCTGGATAGAATTGCTAAACAGATGGAAGTGATGCGAAATGGAGATGCAGGTTACTATGTGTATAGGTATTTGGGGAGTGTGGGCTTTTTTCCGGGATATGCATTTCCTGCTGAGTCAGCTACTACAGCCTACTGGTCAAAATCTGGAGAAGAAAAACTATCTCGAAGTAAAGTTATAGCGCTACGTGAATTTGCACCTAAGAATATTATCTATGTAAGTGGAAACACATACTCGGTTACTGGCATCAACTATAATCTCAAAGATCCATTTTACAAGTTTAAGGTATGTTCAAGGTGTGAGAACATTATTCCACAAGATTCAGAGGGTAATTTACAAAATTGTCCTCGCTGTAATGAATCACTATTATCTAATCATTCGTTGGATCATGCAATGCCAATTCCAAATATGATCGCAACAAGAAGATCGAGAATTTCATCAGATGAAGAAGATAGAATGAGATCTGGTTATGATGTTCATCTATATTATAAGCAGAATCATAGTAATATTAGGAATCTTAGTATGAGATTAAATAATGAAAAATTTCTTAATCTCACGTATGAGCATAATGGAAATGTTATTGGAATAAATTACGGTGCGAGGAGTGATATTAAAAATGGAGTCAAAGGGTTTGCATATTGCGAAGCATGCCGACAGTGGATAAAGAACGACGACACAAGTATTTCTGAACACTTCGGAGATGCATACAATGGAGGTAAATGTACTCACCATGGTAATGAAGATAAGCATTTGAAAAAAGATGTATACATCATATCAAAGGATAGTCATGATGTTCTAACAGTAGATTATACAAAACCTTCTTATGTGGAAGATGAAGAGGTATTTGCAACATCTTTGATGTATGCTTTCAGCAGAGCAGTACAATTGACCTTAGATCTTGATGAAAGTGAAGTGCAGTGTTTTTTACGACCTTCTATTGGCAATGAAAGCAACCATCAAATAATTATTTACGAAACAATTCCTGGTGGTGCTGGTATCCTTGAGACAATTATTGAGGATCCTGATATTCTGCATGATATAACCAAAATGGCTCTTGAGATACTTCATTATTTTTCTGATGAAGATGGTTGTGAGAAAGCCTGCTATGATTGTATTTGTTCGTTTTATAACCAATATGATCATAAGAAGTTGGATCGAAATTCGATAATATCATTTATTAAAAATATTTATAATAATAAAGAACGCATCAAATTTGATGTTATCTACAAAGAAAATAATCAAAAAAGGTTTGATGATCTTGAATCACAATGTGAATCTAAAGATGAGAAAGATGTCTTAATGCTAATTCACAGTAGTCATCTACCCATACCAGATGAAGCTCAGAAGACAATTTATGATGGTGATGTGCCAATTGTGGAACTCGACTTCTTCTATCATCAAGGAACAAAAGGAATTTGTATATTTGTCGATGGTACAGATCACGAAAAAGATTATGTGATAAAAGACGATCAAAAAAAGAGAGATTGGCTTAAGCAACGTGGGTATAGAATTGTCGTTTTTGATTACAAGGATAAACCAGAATATAAAAAAGCAATGAGCAAATTGAAATCTATGATATCATAATTAAAAGTTTTCTTGAAGAAAGAAATGATTGATGGTATAGTAATTCTCCTTGAGATCAAAGAACCTTATACCTGGCTACTTTTATCTTACCACTCCAAAATTTGACTTTGTAATATAATCTAATTGTGCATAACTTTAAGCTGTAAGTAAAACAAATTAAAAGCTTTCTAAATATCATGTTAGTTTTCAGCATTTTTTAAAATTAATAGAAAAATTTGGGATCGCAAATTGAGACATCAAATCATAAGGCCGAAGTAAGAAAATAACCGTTATTTTTTTATTAACGAAAATTTTTTGAATTAATAATCTTGCTTTTATAAATCTTCAGTCTGGACTTAGTCATCTATCTTACGGAGGGTTGGGGTTGATGATGAAATGGTTTAGTTATAAATGATGAAGTTTTTTAAACCTTAAACTTCGCAGAGAAGTCTATCCTGAAGAGCATTCCATATCATTATGAATCACAGTTTTATCTTATTGACCATGTTAATCGATATGAGAGAGATTTCGTTATGTTCGCTTCATATCCCATCGCTAAGCAAGTCGTATTTTGTATAGTATAACAATGAAACATATACTTCATAAAATTCTTTTCACGTACAATGTCTTACTAGAGAAAAATTTTCCCAATATTAGAAAATATTTTTTATCCTCATACATAATTTATCAAGAATTTAAAAAAATCGCTTATAATTTCGAATTCACTTGACAATCAATTTCCAAGCACGTTACCAGCACCCTAAATTTTTACGGTTGATAAAATTATATGAATATTCATGAATATCAAGCTAAACAACTCTTCAAACAATACGGTGTTGCCATTCCGCAGGGGAAAATGGCAGAGACCTCAGAACAAGCATTAGAAGCTGCCGAGGAAATTGATACAAATAAATGGGTCGTTAAAGCACAGGTTCATGCAGGTGGTAGAGGAAAGGGCGGAGGAGTCAAGATCGCTTCTTCTCTTGAGGAGGTAAAAAAACTCGCCGACCAGATACTTGGCATGAAATTGATAACCCACCAGACAGGCTCTACGGGAAAACTTGTTCGCAAGATCTACATCGAAGAAGTTGCTCCTATCAAAAAAGAATACTACCTCGGACTGATTCTGGACCGCACCTCCGAAATGCCGATCATGATAGCTTCATCCGAAGGGGGTATGGAGATAGAAAAAGTCGCTGCTGACACACCCGATAAAATTATCAAAGTGCGTATCGATCCGCTGATTGGATTTAAGAATTTTCATGGTATGCGGATTGCTTACAAGCTGGGATTAACAAAAGAAGAAGCACGAGATTTTGTAAAAATGGCTCGTGCTCTTTATTTATTATATAAAGAAAACGACGCAAGTCTTATTGAGATCAATCCACTTGTGCTTAAAGAAGATGGCAAATTCATTGCACTGGATGCCAAGATAAATTTTGATGATAATGCTCTTTTCAGGAATGCAAAGATCCTCGAAATGCGCGACCTTGATGAAGAGGAACCCACCGAGCTTGAAGCAAGCCAATATGGGCTTAATTATGTAAAACTCGATGGAAATGTCGGTTGTATGGTAAATGGCGCTGGTCTTGCAATGTCAACTATGGATATCATCAAACTCAAAGGTGGCGAACCAGCTAATTTCCTTGATGTGGGCGGTACTGCCAGCGCAGAAACCGTGGCGAAAGGTTTCGATATCATCCTCAGAGATAAAAACGTAAAAGCAATCTTTGTGAACATTTTTGGTGGTATTGTCCGCTGTGATCGCATCGCAAAAGGAATACTAGAAGCTACACAGAAAACCGAAGTCGAAGTTCCATTGGTTGTAAGACTGGATGGTACTAATGCATCCGAAGCTGCGATTATTCTCAGAGAAGCGAATATCCCTAACATCATTACTGCAGGAAGTCTTGCAGAGGGTGCACAAAAAGCAGTTGATGCAGCACGGAGTTGATCAATGAGTATCTTAGTAAATAAATTATCTAAAGTTATCGTTCAGGGATTTACCGGTAAAGAAGGAACCTTCCATGCTGAGCAATGTATTGAGTATGGAACTAATATAGTTGGAGGAGTTACGCCTGGTAAAGGTGATCAGACACATCTTGGAAGACCAGTCTTCAATAATGTACGAGATGCTGTAGAACAGACAGGCGCTGACACATCTTTGATACTCGTTCCCCCTGCCTTTGCAGCAGATGCGATCATGGAAGCTGCCGATGCCAGGATAAAAGTTATCGTCTGTATCACAGAAGGAATTCCAACGCAGGATGTCATGTATGCAAAGATGTTTGTGAACAAACAAGGAGCACGACTCGTTGGCCCGAACTGTCCTGGTGTGATCACTGCAGAAGAAGCTAAAGTTGGCATAATGCCCGGTTACATCTTTAAAAAAGGAAATGTAGGGGTTATCTCAAAATCCGGCACTCTTACATACGAAGCTGCTAATCAGGTTGTCAAAGCAGGATTGGGTATCACCACTGCAATCGGTATTGGTGGCGATCCCATAATCGGTTCGACCTTTATCGATCTGCTCAAGTTATTCGAAGAAGACGAAGAAACCGATGCAGTGGTCATAATTGGTGAGATTGGCGGAGATCTTGAGATCCAGGCAGCAGATTTTATCAAAGAACATATGAAAAAGCCGGTCGTTGCTTTTATTGCGGGGCAGACAGCCCCAAAGGGAAAACGAATGGGGCATGCTGGAGCGATCATTGCTGGCAGCAAAGGAACAGCACGAGAAAAAATGGAAGCACTTGAAAAAGCTGGTGTGAAGGTATGCGTTTCTCCTGCCGACATCGGAAAAGTAACAAAAGAAATTTTATCATAATAAATATATGGACCCGAAAATACTCGAAAAATTTATTACTATAAATTTTAACGAAGACAGTTTTGTAACGTTCGTGATTTTCGCGTTTTCACATTAAGGAGTTTTTGTGCGAGAAGTTAATGTAAAAGCTATCATTCCAGTTGTAAAAAAGCTATGTATTGATGCGAATTATTACATTGGAGAAGACGTACTGGAGAAGATCAGGGAATATTATAAAAAAGAGGAATCATCCACTGCAAAAGAGGTGCTCTCGATACTTCTGGAGAACTATGAACTTGCTGCAAGCGAGAAGATGCCCTCCTGTCAGGATACTGGTGTGGCAGTTGTTTTTGTAGAGCTTGGACAAGATGTTCATCTTGTTGGTGGAGATTTTTATGAAGCGATACATGAAGGTGTCAGGCATGGATATAAGGATGGATATCTCAGAAAATCCCTAGTTACTGACCCGATAATAGACAGAGTAAATACAAAGGATAATACTCCCGCTCTTATCTATACTGATATAGTCCCAGGTGATAAGATCAAGATCACAGTAGCACCAAAAGGTGGGGGTTCCGAAAATATGAGTGAAGTCAAGATGATGAAAGCTGCTGATGGCATAGAAGGTGTGGTTGAATTTGTAGTTGACAGAGTAAGACGTTCTGGTGGAAATCCTTGCCCCCCTATTGTAATAGGTGTCGGTCTCGGCGGTAATTTCGAACAGAGTGCTTTACTCGCGAAGAAAGCGCTTCTGAGATCTTTGAATGAATCTCATCCAGAAGGTAAATGGGCACAAGTTGAAGAAGAGATCCTCGAAAAGGTGAATAATCTTGGCATTGGACCACAGGGATTTGGAGGCAGAACTACTGCCCTTGGAGTTTCAATCTTGCACAAGCCTTGTCATATTGCATCAATGCCCGTAGCAGTTAATATTCAATGTCATGCCGCACGGCATAAGAGTGCAGTAATTTAGGAGGAACATCATGGCTGAAACTATTCGACTTACCACACCCCTCATCGATGAAGAGGTTTCCAAATTGAAAATTGGTGACAAGGTACTACTAAACGGCACGATCTATACCGGAAGAGATGCTGCGCATAAAAGACTGGTTGAGTTGCTCGAGCAGGGCAAAGAGCTTCCCTTTGATATCAAAGGTCAGGTGATATATTATGTAGGTCCGGCTCCTGCCCCTCCCGGAAAACCGATCGGTTCTGCAGGTCCAACCACAAGCTACAGAATGGATCCTTATGCTCCTGCTCTTATGGATGCAGGATTAAAAGGAATGATCGGGAAGGGACCGCGCAATCAAAGTGTCATAGATTCAATGAAAAAAAATAAAGCTGTGTATCTGGCAGCTATTGGTGGTGCAGCTGTGGTTGTTGCAAAAGCAATAAAAGAAGCAAAGGTTATTGCCTACGAAGATCTTGGCACAGAAGCGATTCGCGAACTTAAAGTAGAAGACTTCCCATGTATTGTCGCAAATGATGTTCAGGGAAATGATATATATAAAGAAGGCGTTGAAAAGTATAAGAAGTGAAACTTGAAACTGGAAATTTGAAATTAGTGAAGAATATAAAAATATGAAATTAATAGAGCATAAAGTTTTAAGACACTCAATGTTTGAAAGTTCGCGTTTCAAATTTCAACTATCAACTCCAAGGAGTTTTTGATGAGATATTGGGATAAGCCCTTTGGCAAAGAAAAACCCAAAACTGTTTGTGGAGAGATCCACATTATTCCTGATCGATGTAAGGGATGCTCCTTTTGTATTGAGTACTGTCCGAGAGATGTTCTCGAACTTTCTGAAGATTTTAATAAAAAAGGATATCATCCTCCTATTGTCGCTAAGCCTGATAAATGTACCTTTTGTGGACTTTGTGAAATGATCTGCCCCGACTTCGCGATCTTTGTCACAGAGAAGGAGGAGTAATGTACAGAGACTCAAAATTACATGGTGAATTTTTCATGCAAGGGGATATTGCCTGTGCTGAAGGTGCAGTTGCTGCCGGATGCCGTTTCTTTGGCGGGTACCCGATAACTCCTGCTTCTGAGATCGCAGAAAGAATGGCTATGCGGCTTCCCCTTCTCGATGGTGTGTTTATTCAATATGAAGACGAGATAGCTTCCATGGCTGGCATTCTTGGTGCATCATGGGCAGGAGTGAAGTCAATGACTGCCACATCCGGTCCAGGTATCTCTCTGATGAATGAAAATATTGGCCTTGGTATGATGATGGAAACTCCGTGCGTTGTGGTAAATGTTCAGCGCGGTTCTCCATCAACCGGACTTCCCACATCTTGGGGACAGTCTGACATGATGCAAGCTCGCTGGGGTTCTCACGGTGATTATGGTAGCATTTCACTTTGCCCGAACTCACCTCAGGAGTTCTTCGATCTTACGATCACCGCTTTCAACTTTTCAGAAAAATATAGACTCCCTGTTTTTCTTATGGCAGATGCACTTGTCGGACACATGACCGAGAAAGTTGTTATCCCTCCTGTGGAAGAGCTACATATCATTAATAGAAAATATACTGATAAAAAAACCAATGAATATTTCCCTTATGAATACGGTGCAGATTTGATCCCGGATTTTGCAAAAGCAGGTGATGGATATCGCTACCACACTACGGGACTCACCCATGACAAAAGGGGATATCCGGACATGACCGTCGAATGCCAGAACGAATGTGTCCCACGTCTTGTGAACAAAATAAAAAACCATATTGATTACATCTCACTTGTTGAAGAACGTAATATTGAAGGCGCAGACGTCATTGTTATCTCCTATGGTATTTCATCTCGTACCGCGCTTCCAGCTATTGAGATGGCTAAGGAAAAAGGCATCAAAGTTGGGTACTTGCGACTATTAACGGTCTGGCCCTTCCCTGAGGAAAAGATCAGAAAACTGTCGGAAAATGTTGCTGGTTTTGTTGTTCCCGAGCTTAACCTTGGTCAGATTGCACTCGAAGTCGAGCGTTGTGCCTGCAAAAATGCAACAACAAAATGTGTACCCCATCCCGGTGGAGGTATTCATAAATTTGAAGATATTGTGCAAGCAATAGAAGAGGTTGCCCATGGCAAATCAAAATAATGAAGAAATGACACAAGAAAAACCTCATCCGATGGAAGACATCCTAAGGATGGACAGAATGCCCCATATCTGGTGTTCTGGCTGCGGACTCGGTTCTGCAGTGACAACCTTTGCTGAGGGTTTGAATAAAGCCGGCATCCCTTATGATAAGACCGCGATCGTTTCAGGTATCGGATGTACCGGACGAGTAGCTGGCTATCTTCGTTTGGACTCCTACCATACAACTCACGGACGTGCAATTCCTTTTGCTACAGGATTAAAACTAGCAAATCGTGACCTTACTGTTGTTGTGTTCTCAGGTGATGGAGATCTTTTTGCGATTGGCGGGAATCATCTGATCCATGCCGCAAGAAGGAACGTTGATATCAATGTGATTTGTGTAAACAACTTCATCTATGGCATGACTGGCGGGCAGAATGCGCCGACCACCCCTCTTGGTGCCTATAGTTCGACCGCTCCTTTTGGTAACTATGAAATGCCCTTCAACCTTGTCGGCGTAGCTGCTGCTTCTGGAGCTGCATATGTTGCCAGATGGACCACTATGCATGCAAGACGTCTTACAGATTCTATCGCAGAAGCTGCAAAGAAAAAGGGATTCTGCTTTATTGAGATCGTTTCACCTTGCGCAACAGTTTTTGCCAGAAAAAATCGCGGAGGTACTGGTCTCGATCTCCTTAAAGAATTCGGCAGTCGTGCTGTGATCGATCATGATGCAGATCCCACCAAGATTCCTCTTGAAATGGGTAATGATATTGTCTGTGGTGTATTTGTGAATGATGATAAACCTACATTCTGGGAAAACGTGCAGGCAGGTATCAAATCTCAGGTAGAAAAATATTCAAACTGGGAAGAACTCCAGAGTAATTCCAAAAAAACTCACTATAAAAAAATCCATAAATATACAGCAAGTAGAGATTCATAAAGGTCAGGAGCTATCGATGAGTGAACTCAGAGTAAAAATTTCAGGTTTTGGCGGTCAGGGTATCATCCTCTCCTCCTTTATTGTCGGCAAAGCAGCTTCTATATATGACAATAAATTTGCTTCTATGACGCAATCGTATGGGCCGGAAGCACGGGGTGGTGCTTGTAGCTCGCAGGTTGCCATTGCAGATGGAGTTGTTGAATATCCGCTGGTTGATATCGCAGATGTGCTTATTGCTATGTCGCAGGAAGGATATGATACTTTTATAAATATTTTGAAACCAGGCGGAATACTGCTCTATGATTCTGACCTTGTTACGAAATTACAACAACCAAATGATTATATAGTTAAAGCTATTCCTGCCACGCGTTTAGCTGAACAGCTGGGCAAGAAGATCGTTGCAAATATCGTAATGCTAGGATTCGCGACAAAACAGGCAAAGATCACCTCTGCTGAAGCTATGATGGAAGCAATCGCTGATTCTGTTCCCAGTAAATTTATCGATCTGAATCTCAAAGCCTTTCAATTGGGCTACGAATATAAGGAGGAATGATTATGCCACTTGAACTTGAGCGAGATAAAATAAAAAATCCTCTTGTGAAAAAAATTGAAGAGATCTCAGGACAAAATATTTTTGATTGCTTTCAATGTGGCATTTGTTCATCCGGATGCCCCGTAACTGATTATATGGATATTGCTCCTAATCAGGTGCTGAGACTTGCTCAATTTGGTTGTGTTGATGAAGTATTGGATTCAAAAACGATCTGGATTTGTTCAACGTGCTTGCAATGCTCCACCAGATGCCCCAAAGGTATTGATATCGCTAAAGTAATGGAAGCGCTGCGAACGATCAATCTTCGACAGAGAGAAAGCAGACTCGAGCCCGAAGATATCAAAAGCAAAGACCTTAAAGAGTTACCACAGATCGCGCTAGTGAGTGCTTTTAGGAAATTAACAGGATAATGGACAGAGAACAGAAGTTAGAAGCCAGAAGTCAGAAGCCAGAAGTCAGAATTCTAAATGTGATTAAATCAGCTAGAACGTTTAAAGATTTAATTGTCTGGCAGAAATCTCATAATTTCGTCTTGAAAGTATACAAATTTACATCTCAATTTCCTTCTGAAGAGAATTACGGATTGACTTCTCAATTCAGAAGAGCGGCTATTTCAATATTGGCAAATATCGCGGAAGGATTTATGAAAACTGGAAAGAGAGACAAGCTCAGATTTTATAATATATCTCAAGGTTCTCTTGAAGAATGTAGATATTACATTATATTATCTAATAATCTGGGATATGGGAATGATAAGGACCTGGAATTCCTTCTCGAGGAGATAAGTAAATTACTGGCTTCATATATAGATTCAATTTTAAAAGGAAGGAAAAATGAATAATGTAATTCTGAATTCTGTCTACTGTCTTCCGAATTCTATCAACAAAAGGATAAATAAATGAAACTTGGATATTTCCCCGGTTGTACCCTGAAGACGAACGCAAAGCATTTCGAAGATTCCGCAATGCAAGTGATGGACATTCTCGGTTCACCTTTGGAAGAGATGAAAGATTGGGTCTGCTGCGGTACAGTCTTCTCAATGAGTACTGATGACCTTATGCTTCAGCTTTCATCAATCAGAAATCTTCTTCGTGCTGAAGAGCAGGGATATGATGAACTTGTGACCCTTTGCAGTATGTGTTATAATACATTGAAACGTGCCAAGGAATTCGTGCTGAATGATGAAGAAAATCTTCGCAAGGTCAATGAGTTCATGTATAAAGAAGAAACCTCCTTCAGGGGAGGAACCGAAGTAACTCATCTTCTGAACATTCTCAAGGATCGCATCGGTTTCAAGCAAATCGCCAGCAAAGTATCAAAGCCCCTGAAGGGACTAAAGATCGGCGCTTATTATGGATGTCTGCTTGTGCGACCCAAAGAACTGGCAATCGATGATTTTGAAGATCCTGTCATCATGGAGGACCTGGTGAACACTCTTGGAGGAGAAGGTATTCCCTTTCCTTACCGACTCGAGTGTTGCGGTGCGTATCAAACTGTTACAGAACTTGATGTAACTATCAAACGAACATACGAGATCATAAATTCTGCGCGTGAAGCTGGATGTGAAGCGCTAATAACAAGTTGTCCACTCTGTGCTTTCAACCTTGATCAACGGCAGAAGGAGACCTCACGAGAATTTTTAGAATTTACTCCCATGCCCGTTTTCTATTTCACAGAACTCATGGCAATCGCACTTGATGGGAAATGGAATAAGGAATGGAAAAAATTACATTATGTCAATCCAGAGACTGTCCTAAAAAATAAAAATTTAATATAATAATAAAAAGACTGAAATGAATAAAATTGGAGTATTTGTTTGTCATTGTGGAGATAATATCGCTGGTACAATAGATGTTGAAAGAGTTGCCAAAGAAATTGCAAAATGTGATGGAGTCGCACATAGTGTTGATTATACTTTTATGTGTTCAGATCCTGGTCAAAACATGATAAAAGAGGCTATTAAAGAAAAACAATTAGATGGCGTTATTGTAGCAAGCTGTTCTCCTACAATGCATGAAGAAACTTTTAGAAAGGCAGTCTCGGCCGTTGGATTAAATCCATATCGTTGTGAAGTTGCCAATATAAGAGAGCAATGCAGCTGGGTTCATTCTAACAAGAAAGAAGCTACACAAAAAGCGATTTTAATTATAGAATCAATGATCGAGAAATTAAAATTAAATGATAAACTCTATCCTGTTTCAATGCCAACTGATAAAAATGTTTTAGTGATCGGAGCAGGAATTGCCGGTATGCAAGCTGCAATAGACCTTGCTGAAGCTGGTCATAAAGTCTTCCTTGTTGAGAAAAAACCATATATCGGTGGTCATATGATGCAGCTTTCGGTAACCTTTCCAACGCTTGACTGCTCACAATGTATTCTCACACCGAAAATGGTGCAGGTTGATCAAGATGATAATATTGAACTTTTTGTTAATAGTGAAGTCGAATCAATCGACGGGGCTGTAGGTAATTTTAAAATAAAGATTAAGAGAAAAGCACAGTATATTAATCCAGACGTCTGTACGGCGTGCGGTGATTGTGTCGATTCTTGCCCAGTACTCGTTCCAGATGAATATGAGGAAGGGCTATCATATCGAAAAGCTGTGTACATGTCATTCCCGCAGGTAATTCCGTACACATATACTCTCGACATAGATAACTGTCTTGGATTACATCCTATTGCATGTGGAAAATGCAAGGAAGCCTGCAAAGAAAATGCTATTAACTATGACGCACGGGATGAAATAATCGAGAAAACAGTTGGGGCGGTCATAGTCGCTACAGGATACGATCAATATCCAATGGAAAATATTGGTGAATACGGATATGGAAAATACCCGGATGTTGTAAGCGGACTTCAATTTGAAAGACTCATTTTTGCTGTAGGACCTTCCGGGGGGAAAATGCTGCGCCCATCTGATGGGAAACCGGTCAAGGAAATTGCCTTTATCCAGTGTGCAGGTTCACGAGATCCAGCAAGACACCTTTCACATTGTTCGAAGATATGCTGTATGTATACTTCAAAACAGGCAAAGATGTTTAAAACAAAAGTTCCTGATGGACAAGCATATATATATTATATTGATATTAGAGCTGCTGGAAAAGATTATGAGGAATTTATTCAGAAAGCACAATCTGACCAAAAACTGATTTATATACGTGGTAAAGTTTCTAGAATTTACAAAGAGAATGATAAAATGGTAATAGGTGCTTTCGATACCCTTACTGGCAAGAAGATCGACGCAAAAGTTGATATGGTTGTTCTTGCTTTAGGACTGGTACCAAGCAATGGGACTGCAGAATTAGCACGAAAATTTAATTTGTCTACAGGAACTTCTGGATTCCTCTCAGAAGCACATCCAAAATTAAGACCTGTGGAATCAGTTAATTCTGGTTTTTTCCTTGCAGGCACATGTCTGGGGCCGAAGGATATTCCTGAAACTGTCTCTCAAGCTTCAGGGGCTGCTTCTAAAGCACTCTCGCTATTGGCGCACGACTATGTAGAAAAATCACCAATTATAGTTCAAGTTGATGCTGAAAAATGCGTAGGGTGTGGCAAATGTACGGAAGAATGTATTTTTGATGCCATCACAATTGATAACATCCAAAAAATTGCTGTCATAGACGAAATGAAATGTAAAGGATGTGGCTACTGTATTCCTGAGTGTCCTTATTGTGCAATTGAACAAAAGAACTTCTCCGACTTACAAATCTATAACATGATTAATGCAATACTTTCTAAGGATGAAAAAACTGATACAATTGAGCCTAAAATTATATGTTTTTTAAGCAAAATTGGTCCTTATCAGGCAGCAGATCTCGCAGGAACTGGAAGAATGGAATATAGACCAAATGCATTTATAGTCAAGGTGCTTTCAATATCAATGCTTAATGAAAATCATATTCTCTACTCCCTTCAGAACGGAGCTGATGGTGTGCTAATAAGTGGAAGTCATCCCGGAGAATCACCTTATCCCGGAGCAAGTATTAAGGCGAAAGAAAGATTTGATAATATTATAAGTAAAATAAAAAATGCTGGATTAGACCCCAATAGAATTCGATTAGAATGGTACGCAGGAAGACAAGCAAAAGGACTAGCAGCCTCTATTGATAATTTTGTTGAATATCTCAAAATAAAAGGATCAGCTGATTGTGTTCATTGGAAATCGCTTAATTAATCAAAATGAAGTTATCGATAAGTGCGCTTTTGGTTCTTAATGAAAAATAAAGGATTATAATGAAAAGAATCGGTGTTTTTATCTGTCATTGCGGTGTCAATATCAAAGATACTGTTGATGTAGAAAAACTAACTGAAGAACTCCAGGACTATCCCGGTGTTGCATATATAGAAAACTATATGTTCATGTGCTCCGACCCTGGACAGAATCACATTAAAAATGCGATCAAAGAGCATAAACTCAATGGTATCGTTGTTTCTGCCTGTTCACCCACCTTGCATGAATCAACCTTCCAGAATGTACTTAAGGAATCTGGCTTGAATGAATATCAGCTTGAGATCGCTAATATACGTGAGCAGTGTAGCTGGGTTCATAATGATATCGAACAGGCAACCCATAAAGCGAAACTTATCACAAAAACTGCCATTGAAAAGCTAAAACTTAACGAGTCACTTTATCCTGTTTCTGCACCTGTTACAAAGCGAGCATTAGTAATTGGTGGTGGAATTGCCGGCATTCAGGCAGCACTCGACATTGCAGATGCTGGTTATAAAGTCATTATGGTCGAGAAGAAACCATCAATTGGTGGACATATGATCCAGCTTTCGGAGACCTTCCCCACGCTTGACTGCTCTCAGTGTATTCTCACCCCTAAAATGGTCGCACTGAGCAAACATAAGAATATAAAACTCTATGTGAATAGTGAAGTTGAAGCTGTAGAAGGATACGTTGGAAACTTTAATGTGAAGATCAAACAGGACGCCCTGTATGTCGATCCCGATAAATGTAATCTCTGTGATGATTGCACAGAAGTGTGCCCTGTTCTTGTACCCAATGAGCAGGAAGAAGGTCTTTCATGGAGAAAAGCGATCTACATTCCTTTCCCTCAAGCAATCCCTGCGACCTACACGTTGGATGTAGAAAATTGTCTTGGTCTTGAACCTATCGCTTGTGGAAAATGCCGCGAGAAATGCGAAGCAGAAGCAATAAACTACGATGCTAAACCAAAGATAATCGAAGAAGAAATTGGTGCAATTATTGTTGCCACAGGATTTGATCTCTATCCGGTTGAAAATATTCCTGAATATGGCTATGGAAAGTATCCTGATGTGATCACGAGTTTGCAGTTTGAGAGGATCCTTTCAGCGACAGGACCAACAGGTGGTGAAGTGCTTCGCCCCTCGGATGGGAAAGTCCCTAAAGAAATCGTTTTTGTGCAGTGTTCCGGCTCCAGAGATCCAGAGCATCACCTGTCCTATTGTTCTAAGATATGCTGTATGTACACACTAAAACATGCAAAATTGTATAAGCATAAAGTTCATAATGGACAGCCCTACATCTTTTATATTGATATTCGAGCTGGAGGAAAACGTTACGAGGAATTCGTCCAGCAAGCTGTTTCAGAAGAGAATGTCGTATATATTCGAGGTAAAGTAGCTAAGATCTACAAACAAGGTGATAAAATGATCGTGTCAGGCATGGACACCCTGTCTGGCAAAAAGATCGAAGTCCAAGCGGATCTGGTTGTGCTGGCAATGGGTATTGTACCCAATGAAGCGTCTTATAATCTCGTTAAGAAACTCAAGATAAACACAGATGATAAAGGATTTCTTACAGAAGCCCATCCAAAACTTCGTCCTGTCGAAAGTCTTCAAGCTGGCTTCTTCCTTGCAGGTGTTGCTCAGGGTCCTCGTGACATTCCTGATTCTGTTGCTCAGGCATCAGGTGCTGCTTCCAAAGCGTTGGCATTGCTCTCGAGTGATAAAATATACCATTCCCCCATCATTGCTTCTGTAGATAAGGACCTTTGTTCTGGTTGTATGATCTGCGTAGGTACCTGTCCCTATGGTGCCAGAAAGCTTGATGAGGTTTCCAAGGTTGTAGAGGTCAATGATATCCTCTGTGAAGGATGTGGTGCGTGTATCAGTGCATGTCCCTCCGGCGCAGCCCAACAGAAGAATATTACTGATAATCAGATTGATAATATGATAAAAATAATCGCGAGTGGCAAATAGCTCGCAATAGATATTCAGGCAGGAAATCCTATGAAAGATTTTGAACCAAAAATTGTCTGCTTCTTATGTAAGTGGTGTACTTACTCAGGTGCGGACCTTGCAGGTACATCACGTATGAAATATCCGCCAAATGGAGTGGTTATCAAGACACTTTGCTCCTCCCGTGTCGATCCCCAGCATATACTTCTGGCGTTCAGCAAAGGGGTGGATGGAGTATTCATTGGTGGATGTCATCCCGGCGACTGCCACTATCAGAGTGGAAATTATAAGACAAAAAGAAGAGTAATTCTGCTAAAAAAAGTACTTGAACAACTTGGCTTAAATACGAATCGCCTTCGTCTCGAATGGATCTCGGCAAGTGAAGGTCGTAAGTTTGCAGATACAATGGTAGAATTTACTGAACAGATAAAAAAATTAGGCCCCATTCCCAAGATAAATTGTAAGGAGGACCAGAATGTCTAAGAAAATTCCTATGGTAAAAGTATATATTTTAGGAGAAGGTTTTGATGTGCCGGAAGGCTCTACTATTATCAATGCCCTAGAATATTCCGGGTTCCAGCTTACCGTTGGCGTCGGATGTCGTGAAGGTTTTTGCGGTGCATGTGGAACATTATACCGCGAAAAAGGTGATTATAAATTACAAGCGGGACTTGCCTGTCAGACTGTTGTGACCGATGGCATGAACATCGCGCAGATCCCATTTGTTCCTGCAGAAAAACCCGTCTATGACATCAACAAATTGGATCCAGATATAGAAGCATTTAAGGTATTGTATCCCACCCTCTTCAGATGTGTTGGCTGTAACACCTGTACGAAGATTTGCCCGCAGGATATAGAGGTGATGGATTATGTGCAGGCACTTATCAGGGGAGATATCGAGAGAGCAGCTGATCTATCGTTTGATTGTATACGCTGCGGACTCTGTGCGCTTCGATGTCCTGCTGAGATAGTGCAATATAATGCAGCGATCCTCGCCCGCCGTTTGACCGGAAGATATCTCATGCCAAAGAGTCCTGACTTAGAAAATCGTGTGAAAGAAATTACAGAAGGACTCTTTGAAGAAGAGCTTGAAAAACTGGAAAAATCTAAAAAAGAAACCATTAAGAAGCGATATTATGATCGCGATATAAAAACAGCTTAGAGTAGGAGATAGATATGTACCCAAAATATATGCGCGAATCGATCAAAAAGGTTGAAAAAACACGTCCAGAAAGACTCAAACTCGCACGTTCAGGCAAGTCTATCTTTCCTATGATGTCTGCAGAAGAGCGGGAGCAAGTACTCAATAATTTTCATCCGGATTATAAAAAAGATGCAAGAAAGAAAGTTCGCATTGGACCGAATAAAGGTGAAAAAATCACCACGGAAGTTGTCAATCAACTCGAAGCTTATTCTCGAATCAAACCAGAATATTTTAATCTCAAACATCCCGATTATGAGACTGATGTGCTGGTGATCGGTGCTGGTTCTGCTGGTTTCTCCGCAGCATTACTTGCAGCAGAAAATGGCGCTGATGTACTACTCGTAACCAAACTTAGAATAGGAGATTCCAACTCTATGATGGCTCAAGGAGGAATACAGGCAGCGGTTCGTCCTGATGATAATCCTGTCCTGCACTACCTGGACGTTATGGGTGGCGGCCACTTTGATAACAAGCCGGATCTGGTAAAAGCACTGGTCTCAGAAGCTCCAGATGCGATTCACTGGTTACAGGAACTTGGGGTGATGTTCGACAGAAATGAAGATGGCACAATGCTCACCAAACCTGGCGGCGGAACATGCCGTCCGCGTATGCATTCGGCTCGTGATTATACGGGCGCTGCGATATGTAGAACAATTCGTGATGAGGTCATGAACCGTCCTGACCAGATAAAAATACTTGAACATCAACCAGCTGTTGAGCTTATCAAAGACGACAAAGGTAACACTGCGGGAGCAGTGCTCTATCATCTTGAAAATAAAAATTATTATACTGTCAAAGCAAAAGCAACCATTATAACTACTGGTGGATTTGGGCGACTTCATGTGAAGGGCTTTGAAACGACAAATCATTACGGTGCAACTGCTGATGGGCTTGTGGTTGCTTACAGGGCAGGCGCAAACCTTCTCTATATGGATTCAGTACAATATCATCCAACTGGCGCGGTGTATCCTCCTCAAATTCTTGGTTTTCTTTGTACTGAAAAACTGCGAGGGCTCGGTGCTCAGCCAGTTAATAAAGACGGCGATCTTTTTGTTCATCCGCTTGAGCCGCGTGACATCGAAGCTTCTGCTTTTATTCGTGAATGTATCGAAAGAAATAAGGGTATTGAAACCCCTGCCGGTCAGGTCGGCATCTGGTTGGATTCTCCATTGATAGAAAAATTAAGCGGAGCAGGTACAATAAAGAAAAATCTTCCTGCGATGCTTCGCCAATTCGAGCGGTTTGATGTAGATATCACAAAAGATCCGATACTCGTGTATCCCACACTTCATTACCAAAATGGCGGTATTGAGATCAATGACCATTGCGAATCACAAGTTTCGGGTCTCTTTGTCGCTGGTGAAGCTGCAGGTGGGATCCATGGTCGTAACAGATTGATGGGTAATTCCCAGCTTGATCTTATTGTATTTGGACGACGTGCAGGAATCTATGCGGCGGAATATGCAAAGAAAGTTAAACTCGGCAAATTATCTCTTGTACATATTATTGACTATGATAAAGAGGTGGAAAAGATTGGTGTCGATAAAAAACATATCTCTCCTATGGTCCTTCCCGACTATACTCCAGAATCTGTGAAAAAGCGTCAGCATACGACTGAATATAAAGGAACCTTAAGATAATTTCAAATACCAAATTTCTAATTTCAAATTAATTGGAATTTGGATAATATTTTATAATTCGTGTTAACTGCGTTCATTCGTGGTTAATATAAAGTTAATAGACCTGGAGGTTTGATGGCTAATAAACCGAAAGTTTGTTTTTATTGGTGCGCATCATGCGGTGGTTGTGAAGAAGCAATCGTAGATCTGCATGAAGATATCCTTAAAGTTGCTGATCTTGTTGATATTGTTTTCTGGCCCTGTGCCATGGATTTCAAAACTGAAGATGTTGAAAAAATGAAAGATGATGAAATGGCAGTGTGCTTCATCAATGGTGCGATCCGTACTGATGAACAAGTCGAGATGTCCAAATTACTTAGAAAGAAATCTCAACTTATCGTGTCTTTTGGTGCTTGTTCACAGCTCGGTGGTATTCCCGGTCTTGCAAATTTTTGGGACAGAGAAAGTATCTTTGCTTCTTCATATGGTAGAAATTGCCCTTCTGTTGATAATCCCGATGGAGTTGTGCCTGAGGAACTCTCTGAAGTTCCTGAAGGAGAATTGCATCTCCCTAAGTTTCACAACACTGTAAAGACAACAGATCAGGTAATAGATGTTGACTACTACCTTCCAGGCTGTTCACCAGCTCCCTATCTCACCATGAGAGCCATCAAGACAATTCTTTCCGGTGATCTTCCACCGAAGGGTACCGTACTCGCACCGAACAAAGCGTTGTGTGAAGTGTGCTCAAGAAATGATTCTAAGCCCGAGAAATTATCTATCGACAAATTAAATAGAATTTCAATGGTCAAAGCCGATCCAGAGGAATGTTTCCTCGCACAAGGTATTATCTGTATGGGACCTGTTACTCGCTCTGGGTGTAACGGTGATACCGATGGACGTTGCATTATGGCAAATATGCCCTGTCGTGGGTGCTATGGACCAACCACGGAAGTACATGATGTTGGTGCTAAGATGATCGCAGCATTAGCTTCGATTGTTGGTCTCGAAGGTGAAGAACAAATGAATGAAAAGGTCGTTGAAAAACTCATGAATGAGATAGTCGACCCTGCAGGTCTTTTCTATAGATTTTCATTGGCAAAATCTTATTTTAGAAGAAAAATAATGAGTGATTCCGAAGAGGAGAAATAAATTTATGGGTAAGAAAGTAACTATAGATCCGATTACACGACTTGAAGGTCATGGCAAGATAGAGATTTTCCTTGATGATGACGGTAATGTTGAAAATGCCTATCTTCAAATACCCGAATTAAAGGGCTTTGAACAATTTTGTATTGATCGGCCAGTGGAAGAACTTCCGCGTATCACACCACGTATCTGCGGTGTATGCCCGATGGCGCACCATATGGCTTCTACAAAAGCAGTGGATGCAGTGTACCATGTACAACCTACTGAAACAGCCAAGAAGTTGAGACAGCTTGTCTATGATTGTTACATTTACGAAGATCACCTTTTGCACTTTTTCTTTCTTGGTGGCCCCGATTTTGTCGTGACTCCCTCTGCGCCAAAAAAGGAAAGAAATATCCTTGGTGTAATAGCTAAAGTTGGGCTTGAGATAGGAACTCGTGTCATCAAGAACCGCAGACAAGTTCGTAATATTGTCACCCATCTTTTTGGAAGAATCATCCATCCGGTTGGAGGACTACCTGGGGGTGTATCAAAAGGACTTACTGAAGAAAAAAGGCAGGAGTTCCTGAAGATCGCCATCGAAGCACGTGATTTTGCTAAGGAAAGTATTGATATCTTCAATAAGATCGTGCTTGATAACAAAGCGTATGTTGATCTCATTGTCGGTGATATATACAAACATAAGACCTATTACATGGGACTTGTCGATGAAAAAAACAGAGTGAATTTCTATGACGGCAAAGTGAGAGTTGTTGAGCCCGATGGAAAAGAATTTGCTAAATTCGGTCCCAATGAATATCTTGATAATGTTGCTGAACACGTAGAACCATGGAGTTACATGAAATTCCCCTTCCTAAAAAAAATAGGCTGGAAGGGATTCAAAGACGGTAAAGCTAGTGGGATCTATCGTGTAGCACCCCTTGCCCGTCTCAATGTCTCTGATGGAATGGCTACCCCTATGGCTCAGGAAGAATTCGAACAGATGTACAAAACTCTCGGCGGTAAACCTGCACACAATACCCTCGCCTTTCACTGGGCACGTTTGATAGAAGCACTCTATGCAGCAGAAGAAATTGTTCAACTTCTAGAGGATAAATCTATCACTTCTGACGACATCAGAAATATTCCTGTGGACACTCCTGATGAGGGCGTCGGCATCGTAGAAGCTGCACGAGGAACTCTTATCCACCATTATAAAACCGACGAAAATGGACTTGTGAAAGGAGTAAATCTTATCGTTGCAACAGTAGGGAACTCTGCAGCAATGTCCCTGTCAATCGCAAAAGCTGCGAAAGCGCTTATTCATGATGGTGAAGTGAATGACGGATTGCTCAATATGGTTGAAATGGCATTTCGTGCGTATGATCCATGTATGGCTTGCGCGACACATTCACTTCCTGGTACGACACCGCTTATAATAAATATAAATCAAAACGATTCAGTAATAAAAACAATTCGCAGAGACTAAGTGAAAACCCTCATTCTTGGACTTGGCAACACGATTCGAGCTGATGACGGTGTGGGAATACGCATTGCAAAAAAGCTTAAAGAGACTTATCCTGAACTTGAAGTAATCGAAGCAAGTGCTGCGGGTTTCAGGGTTATTGATGAAATTCTTGGTTACGATAAACTTATCCTTATAGATTCCATTCAAACAGGGAAAAAATCTGCAGGTTCATACTACATTTTGGGGATGGACGAATTCAAGAAAACCATGCATCATACTTCTCCACACGACATGAGTATGTTTGAAGCATTTGAGATGATGAAAAAGCATACTGCAGATCTCCCAAAAGAAGTTGTGATATATGCAGTTGAAGTGATTGATACCTTCACATTTTCAGAGAAGTGTACACCAGAAGTAGAAGCTGCAATCCCAAGGATCGCTGATATTATCTATCGCAAAGAATTTCCCCAAGACAAAATTTGACATAAAAATTTGATATCACAAATTACGCAACATGTGGGGCTATAGCTCAGCTGGGAGAGCATTTGTCTGGCAGACAAAGGGTCACGGGTTCGAGTCCCGTTAGCTCCACCAGTCTTAGTATTTTTCGGAGCAAAAACGAATAATGCAGTAAGGATAAAATCCTAATACATTAGAATAACTATACTAACTATTCTGTAAATCCAAACTAAACCTTTTTTGCAAGATTATTTTTTCCAAATTAATTTGATTGAATGTGAAAATTATTTATGTATGGAGCTGTTGAAGTGATATTTTTTTGGTGACTATATCAAGAAAACATTGATTATCTTGACAATTATTATTATTGGTGAGTTATTTGCAGTATTATTGTAAATATATTATTTATTATGGAGTATTATTATGTTATTAGAATTTAGCTTGGAAAATTATAGATCTTATAAATCAAAGCAAACAATTAGTTTCGAACCCACATCTGATACTACATTGGATGATTATTTTTGTTTTAAAATAAATCCAAAAACTCGAATATTAAAACTGGGTATAATTTACGGTCCAAATGCTTCAGGTAAGACCAACTTACTACATGGACTTGAATTTTTTCGAAAGATAGCTCTCAAGCCAAGAAAAAGCGAAGATTCAACAGGCTTTATTCCTTTTCTTTTTGACAAAGGATCAGCTAGTAAGCCCGGAAAATTTAATATAATGTTTTACTATGAAAATATTAAATACAATTATTATATCTGTCTTGATCAGAGTCGAATCTATGAAGAACAATTATTATATTATCCGAAAGGGCAACCAGTAGAAATATTTTCTCGAACTCGTGATGCTTTTAAATTTGGTTCTCATCCAGATGTAAGAATATCACAAAAGTATAGAAATGCATTAGAAACAAACACAGTACATTCGATGTCAATGTTATCTGCCTTGCAAATTACTAATGTAGAATTTCCAGTAATGGAAAATGCATTTAAATGGTTTAATGAAAAAGTTATGCCAATAATATTTCCTACAACAAAATTAATAAATTGGACTATTGATCGTATCGACGATTCCATTGAATGTAAAAACCTTCTGATTGAACTGATGAAAAAGGCTGATTTCCATATAAACGATATTGAAATATACAAAGAAGATATTCCAATAGACAATAAATTTATGAGAGTTTTAAATGAAAATGAGAAAATACCCAAACAGGTAAAAGAGGAAATTATTAATAAGGGTATGATTAACAAAATTGACTTATCTCTATCTCATAATGTCATTAATAGGAATGTAGACGAAATGTTTCCACTACCGTTTGAATTAGAGTCCTCTGGAACAAAAAGATTTTTTGGACTTGGTGGTCCATTAAATGCTATTATAAATAACTCGAAAATTCTCCTAATTGATGAACTTGAAGCTAGTCTTCATCCTGAACTAATAAATTTCTTTATTAATACCTTTCTTGCTAATTCAGGATCCTCTCAATTGCTGTTTACTACTCACAATTTAGATATTATGTCAGATCCTGATGAAATACGAAGAGATGTTATTTGGTTTACAGAAATGATTGAAAATGGGAGTACAGAATTATTTTCATTAAGTGATTTTAAATCATCAGATATTAGGAAGGGAATGGACTATCTGAAAGCATATAAAGCTGGAAAATTTGGTGCACTCCCAAAACTTGATAATGTCTATTTAAGAAAATAATAATTAAAATGCCACGTCGTAAACACAAAATTAGAACAAAAAAAGCAATTGCGATAATCGGTGAAGGTATAACTGAAAGATTTTATTTTGAAGGTTTTCGAAAACATAAAAAATATGGATTCAAAATTTAACCCGAGAAACCTAAAAATTCAGATTTTTCCTTTATATTTAAAAAAGCCACCGATCTCATTAATGATGAATATGATTTAGTATATTGTCTTATCGATTTAAATAAAATTATTAGGGATATAACTTTGAGAGAAAAATATAGTAAGGAAAAGAAAGAGATTAAATCAAAAAAGATTACTGTCATAGAAATTAATCCTTGTTTTGAGTTATGGTTTCTTTTGCATTACAAAAAAACTACAAAATATTTCAAGGATTGTGGTGATACAATAAAATGTTTAAAAAAAATTTCCTTATTTTCAAAATATGAAAAAACCCAAAGATATTTTGAAAAGAAAGACTTTTATAAGTTACTTTTGGATAGACTTACTGGAGCAATCAATAACTCTAAATGGATGAATAAAAGGAGAAAAAAACATGAACATCCAAAATGCGATGTTTTTAAGATAATCGAAGGAATACAAAATTTCAATTGAATTTTTTTTGCATTAGTGGAATTTAAGAACCTTATCTTTATCCAAACAACTCCCTTTGCTTTGACTTAGTATCATCAAAATGCGGAATCTTATTTTGTAAGCCATACTTTTGACAAAGTTCGATACTATATTCCTGCAACTCCTTAGCACGAGGTGAGTAGCACTGATATTGATCTCCAAAGAGTTTAATATATTTCTGTTTGATCCCTGGAAAAAGCTCATCAAGTTTCTGATAAAAATACTCACGCTGTCCGCTTCGCATGGTAAGTCCGAACCACGATAGAATATATTTTCCTCCGGATTCTGCAGTTTTTCTTATGATTGCCTCCGCATTGTCCTTAGTATCTTCCAGATATGGTAGAATCGGCATCATCAAAACACCAGTATGGATCCCTTTTTCAGCAATCGTTCTCATTGCCGAGAATCTTTCTGATACTAACGATGCTCCCGGTTCCAATTTCTTGCCAAGCTGATCATCAGCAGTAGTGATACTAAAACTTACCGCTGCATATTGTTCAGCAATCTTTTCAAGAATATCAAGATCACGAAGAACAAATGCACTTTTTGTGAGAATATGCACCGGAAATTTATTTTTGTGAATAACCTGTAACGCGTTCCTTGTCATCTGTCGTTCCATTTCGATCGGCATATACGGATCGTTCATCGAACCGAATCCAATAGTGCCCTTCTTTCTCTTCCTTGGGAGTTCATTTTTGAGAATTTCTATAGCATTTGTTTTAACAAGAATATCTGCGAAATTGTCGATCTGATAGCAATCACTTCTTGAGTCACAATAAATGCATTGGTGCTGACAACCCCTAAATAGATTCAGATTGTATCGCAGTCCGAACCAGGGATCCGGCTGTTTTACGTGGTTGAGTAATGTCTTAGCTGTGATTTCTTTTATCACGATGTATAATTCTGTACTTTGTTCCTATCTCCGGGAATCTCCAAGTGACTTACTTTGTCAGCGTGTCTATTTTCTGTTGTGCATCAGTACACATTTCTTCATCAAGCAAATTTTCATACATTTCTTTGGCACGGATGAATGCACTTAATGCTTTTTCTTTATCACCAAGATTCTGATAGCAAATACCCATTGCATAGACATCATCTGCAAGTCCGCTCTCATTCTCGATGAGCTGGTCATAATGATGTGCTTCTTCAAAGTATTCGATCGCATCAAGCCATTTTTCCTGTCTGCTCAATGCATATCCAAGTGTATATGCTGCATAACTTACTATCTTCGGATCATTCAACTTATTCTTATTGAACATCCTTTTGAGAGAACCAAGTTTTTTATCGATCATCTCAAACTCTACCTCATAGGTTTGGTCGGTTTTCAGGAGCGAAAGCAGTCTATAACATTGCACCTCTATATTGTACTCTTTATTATCAGTTTCTGTAAGATCAGAGAGCACAAGTACCTGAGAATAATCCTCCTGATCAAACGCAACTTCCATCATGAGCAGTACTTTCAGAACCAAAAGATTTGAACACTCACTCTCAATAATTGTATCCATTTTCGTGATCCATTGCTGGAAATCTTCCATATCGCCCAGATAATAATACTGCCGAGCAATAGCGATCCCTGAGATAATGATTCCTTTGATATTATCAACACTTGAGTAAAGATCATAGGCATTTTCGTATAGATGCAATGCCTGAGTATAAAGACCTTCTGCTTCTGCATCTTGAGCTCTTTGCATTGTGTCATTCGCGTCCATTACGGATTGCGATTCTATATAATCTGGTAATGTAGAACACCCGAATAATAAAACTATGCCGAGTAAAATAATTATTCTTTTCATTGGTCTAGATCCATTAATCTTATTTTAGTATTTTTTTGCTGACCCGTTTTTTCCTCTTTGATACCGCCTCGTAAGAGAGGATTATTATTGACTGCTTCCAGTGTTTTCTGAGCTGTCTGAAGTGCATTTCTACTGCGTGCGATGATATCTGAGAGTTCGGGCATTTCTAAATAGAGATACTCGAGAATTTCATTCATTGTGGTAAGATTCTGTGTGAGTGACAGAAGTGTTTCTCGCATCGGCACGAACAGATTTTGTCCGGTTGGGTCAACAAGTTTTACAATGAGACTATCAGGATCTTTATAATTCTCAAGCAACTGGTTAATTTGTACAGCTGTGCCTTTGAAATCATCGCTTATATCTGCAATATTGTTAAGAATACGGAAAATCGTGCCATCTTCAGGATTGTTATCTCTGTTCAGAGAAGCCATCAGTAAACTCGCTTCTGCTACAACGGTATCCAGGTTATCTGTCATGTTTGCAAGATTGTATATCATCCTGAACAATGCCCCTGATTTAGGATTATTATCCTGTGTAAGATTGTATAGTAATTGATCCACATTCCTGATAACAGATTCTATCATGTCCCCACTTTTTTTTACAAATCCCTGTTGCAACAAACGCTGTCCTTCAGGAGTATCAAGTGACGGGATATACTCTTTCTCGGGAAGTATTTTACTCCAGTCTGGTCCCTGCAGGAATTCCAATGTGCTGCGACCGGTCAGTGGGTTAGTGGCTTTGAAGATCGCAGAATTTTCAACGATCTTGTCCCGAAATTCTTTATAGATAGCCACTTCAGCATCGATAGTATTGCTAACATTGAGAGTATATCTCTTCAATCTGCCAATTTCATACCCTTTGAAATACAATTTCGTAGTATTTGATAATCCAGTTGCATCAGTAAATCTGGTGGTGAAGAAATATTTCCGGTCAAAGATTCTCTTGGACATCGCAACGACCAACAGGGTAAAGATCAGGGCGATAATTGCTACAAAAAAGAATATTCCGACTATTTTATCTGTATGGTTGAATTTAAATTTCATCTTCGACTCCTACCAGGTCTGACAAAATATCTAATTGTTTGACCTGCTGAATAAAATCTTTATCTTGTCTGTTCAAAATTTTCTTAATATCTTTTTTTTCTATGTGGATGACTCTATCTGCCAGTGCTTTTATCACATCAAATGAATTGCTTGATATAACTAATGTTTTTCCCTGAGATTTCATTTCTTTGAGCACATGTATGACTCGCTTTTGATTTCTTATATCAAGGTTGAAGAGTGGCTTGTTCAGAATGATCATTTCTGGATGAGTAATAAGTGCACGTATGAGAGAAAGTAGCTTTTTCGAAGTGTACGAAATGAACGCAGGGCGTTTCTGAAGCACAGGTGGCACCTCAAAAAAATCACAATATTCTTTGATCTCCTTCATCACTTTGGATTGAATAAATTTTTTGCTGTAGAACTTAACCGGGAGTAAAAGATTTTCCAAAACACTAAGATTGGCAAGAAAGACCCCTTCCTGGAATACAAAGGAAACCTTTTTTCGTAATGCAACTAACTCTTCCTCAGTTTTGGAATAGATATCAACTCCTTCAAAAGTAACTGCGCCTTCTGCAGGTTCGTAAAAGCCCACTATTGTATTGAGTAATATACCATTATAATACCCGTGAGAACCAACAATGAGTAAACATTCCTTGTTCTCTAACTCGAAAGAGATTTGGTCGAAGATCTTTTGTTCTTCAACTTGGACGACCAAATTTCTTATCTCTAACACACTCATAAGATATAAAATAATATTGTGATAATTATATCACCAATGATCACTGCTATCACCGATGTAACTGCCGCTTTAATAGTTCTCTGAGGAACCTCAGTAGTAGCTGTAGTCACCTTTAAGCCCTGATAGCATGAAATTAATGCAATTGCCATTCCGAACACGATTGATTTAATAACAAAGATGATGATATCTGCAAATGAAAGGTGGTAGAGGAACTGGTTCATAAAGAAGCTGAAATTGATGGGGTAGAATATTGTTGAAAAAAGCCATCCTCCGATGACCGCAGCAAGATTGAAGTATATCGTGAGTAGGAACATTCCAACCACCACACCAATAAATCGAGAAACCACAAGATATGAAATTGGAGAAATACCAAATGAACGAAGAAGGTTGATTTCATTGTTGATGGTCATATTACCAAGTTCTGTGGAGATTGCAGTACCTGATCTGGCAATCACAATAAGTGCAGTTAAAATACTGCTGAGTTCTCTGATAACTACGGTGACAAGGATTACATATACAAGCTGACTCTGACCAAAACCACCGAGAATGTAGTTCCCTTCAAGAATGATAAGTCCACCAATACTTAATGCAAGAAAGATTATCAGCGGTAGCGCTTCATATCCCGTAAACATGATCTGACGTAAGAGCACAATGGAACCGATCTGCCTTTGCTTATGAAATGAAAAGACTTTTCTTAGAACTTGTATCATGAACAGATAGAATTCCATAAGGTTCTTTATGCGGGTTCTTAGTCCCGAACCGATCGATTCAAAGATGTTCAAAAGCACCTCTTTCTAATATTGCATTCTATACGCAGAGAAAATGTATATAGTTGACGGGTCATTCTTGTCAATAAAAGTAAAAAAGCGGCAACATTATGTCACCGCTTTACAAAGTATAGAATTCGATTGTTTATTCAATCATCTGGAGTACTTTATTTGATTTCTCGATGAATGCTTGCAGCTCTTTACCAGTAAAGGGCTTTTGCTCGATCAATCCAAGTTCATGGATATAGTTACAGAGAATGTTTACCTCTTCAGTTTTACCCTTATCATTGAGTGAGAGTAATTTCTTTACTGTTTCGTTTTCACTATTCACCACTAAGGTGTGCTGTGCAAGCATGTCCATTCCTTCAGGATTAGCAAACTGGCTCATCTCCTGAAAACGCCGCATATGTTCATTGAAAACAACCATCGCGGGGATGTCTTTCATTTTCAGGCTCTTTACTTCAACTGTAACCTTATCATTGTTTATTGCTTTTTCGAAAACAGTTTTAATCTTATCAGACGCAGTTTTATTATCCTGATCAACTAGTTCTTTCTTATCTTTATTTATGATGTTTTCATTGATCTCAGAATCTATTCTTACAAAAGACACATCTCCTCTATCCATCTCGATCTTCTGGAAAAGATGTCCATCCAGGACAGTCGGTGCGAAGATCACTTCAGTGCCCTGCTCCTTCATCATATTCATGTAGGTTACCTGAAGATCCTCACTGGGTGCGTAGTAGATCTTCTTCTGTTTCCCTTCCTGTGGATTTCGGACAAGATATTCTTCTATCGTGACATAATCACCCTTAGATGTTTTAAAGATAAGCTGCTCTTTCATATTTTCATAGAACTTCTCTTCCGTGAGCATTCCGTATTTGATGAAGTGAGTAATATCTTCCCAGAGTCCTTCATATCGCTTACGGTCATCCTTGAAAATATCCTTAAGACTGTCTGCGACTTTTTTTATGATGTACTGAGAGATTTGCTTTACCTGCCTGTCCTCCTGCAAAAAGCTTCGCGATACATTCAGGGGAATATCGGGAATGTCCATACCACCCCTGAGGAGTAACAGAAATTCGGGAACAATACCCTTGAGATCATCAGCCACAAAAACGTCATGACAGTAGAGCTTTATCTTACCTCTCGATAGATCGAGTTCCATCTGGTTCAGTTTCGGAAAGTATAGGATACCTTCGAGTTTGAAAGGAAAATCAACATTAAGGTGAATCCAGAACAGCGGATCTTCGTATTGATGGAAGAGTTCTTTGTAAAATTCTTTATATTCACTTTTTTCAATATCCCTGGGTTTTTTATGCCAGAGCGCTTGCTGAATATTAATGACTTTTTTATCGAACACTATCGGGAAAGGCATGAAATTACAGTATTTCTCGATGAGCTCTTTCAATTTGAAGTCCTCGAGATAATCTTGATTCTCTTGATTTAGATAGATGGTGACAGTGGTGCCGGGCTCTTTTCTCTTCCCGACATCGAGCTGGAAATCAGTACTGCCTTCACATTCCCAGTATGCAGGTTCTGAGTCTTTTTTAAACGAGAGAGAATCTATGGTGACTTTCTTCGCAACCATAAATGAAGAGTAAAATCCCAAGCCGAACTGTCCAATGAGTTTTCCCTGCCTGTCTTTGTATTTTTCTACAAATCCTTCTGCGCTGGAAAAGGCGATCTGGTTTATGTATTTTTTGATCTCCTGCTGGGTCATGCCGATGCCGTTGTCGATGATCTCGAGCGCTTTCTTGCGTTTGTAGATCTTTACTTCGACCTGGAGTTCGTCCTTTTTTACATCGGGATCCATTGCTTCGCGTTTATTCATTGCATCGACAGCATTAGCAATGAGTTCCCTCAAGAAGATATCGTGCTCTGAGTAGAGCCATTTTTTTATTATCGGGAAAATATTCTCAGTGTGTACTGTGAGTTTTCCTTGTTTCTTATCTTGTGCCATAGGTAATTTCCTCTATTTTTTACATGATAATATAGGTTATAGAATTGTTATGTCAAAAGAACTATAGGGTGTTGTAATTATTATTTTTCTCTAACTACATAACATCCAGCTCTATCTGCATGGTCCTTCACCATAGTATCATTTGATACTGTTCGAATCAGCCACATGATAAGAATATCCCCACCTGAGAAGAGAAGGAAGAGCAATCCCAGAATAAATGCTGGTCCATAGTGAAAAACTAGCCCCACCAGAATTGGTATTACTCCCAGAATTATCGCAGGTGCGAGTAGCGCTATACGATAATATAACGCTCTTATCGGTTTGTTATAATGAGCGTACGGTGTGACAGAATCCCATTGTATGCCGATATGCACATCCCGAAAACCTCTACTACATAAGGCGAATACAAGTGCATGCAATCCCTCATGAGTGAAAATGCCAGCTATGATGATCGGGATGATAAGCCACCACCCAAACACAAGTTTTCGTGCAGCAAAGATAAGACTGGTGACACCATAAATAGAAATATATATTGGAATCAAAATTATGATGAGAAGAAGAATGATCGGTATACACTTAATGCTCGCAGTGAACATATCAACAGACAAATCTTTAGGCTTCTTAGTTTGATTCATTTGGTTCCACATGTACGACAGTATCGAGAATATCCGGACCACTCTTTAACAAAATATCTCGAACCTTTTCAGCAATTGTATGTCCATCATACACTGATAAATTTCCATCAACAAGTATGTGAAGATCTACAAACAGACCTTTTCCTGCACTTCGGGTTCTTATCTCATGAGCATCTTTTACTCCTGGAATCGAGAGGGCTAGTTGCTTAATCTCATACTTTTCCTTCGCAGATACTCCCTTGTCAGAAAGTTTCATTATTGATGGATATACAATATCCCATGATACTTTCAGAATAAAAAGCGAGACGACTATTGCGCCAATATGATCTATAAATGCCCATGCAGGATTTATCACAGAAACAGCTACAGCAATAAGGGCAGGTATAGAGCTCAACGCATTTGATCTGTGATGCCATGCATTTGCGATGACTGCCGAAGATCTAACCCTCTTGCCAACTCGTACATTCCAATGATAGAGGATTTCTTTTATGATTATCGATACCCCCGCTCCAATTATAGCGATCCATGTGGGTCTTGCGATATGTGTTTCTTTAATTGATGCTATTGCATGATACCCAATCCCAACAGCAACTGCAGCGAGTGCAAGACCGATAAATCCTGTAATGATCATTTCGATTCTCCAGTGACCATAAGGATGATCTTTGTCTGGATGTGCTGACCAGAATCTTACCCCCACCAGAACAACAATATCTGTGGCTATATCAGACACACTGTGCACTGCATCTGCAACCACCGCCTGGCTGTGTCCAAGGTAACCAACAACGAATTTTAACGTAGCAAGTACAAGATTTACTACAAGTCCAAACCATGTTACTTTCTTGATTTCTCTGTTCTCTTCTGCTCTATCACATTGTTTGAGTTTGTGCTCCATGTATTCTTTTTTATTCTTTCTCAAATTCAGGCAAGTTATTTTTTAGCCATCCATATATTTTATCGCGCGTTGAGTTAAAGGCTGCTAATTTCTCTTTCGCAGTCTCTCCCACATCAGACGGATCTTCAATAGCAGCATGTAGTACTATTCTTCCCGGATAAAATGGACATGCTTCTTTGGCATGATCACACACTGTTACCACCACATCAAATTGTTCTCCTTCAAATTCATCGATCAGTTTTGATCTCTGTTGCGAAATGCCTATACCAATATCCTCCATAGACAAAATTGCCAGAGGTTTGACCTGTGTTTGCTCGGTGCCTGTGCTGGAAGCACTCCATCTATTCGAGAAAAAGTGATTAACTAACCCTTCAGCCATCTGCGACCGAGCAGAATTGTGTGTACAAATAAACAAGATTCTCTTTTTCATGTTTTGTTTCACCATTTTTATTTTGTTCGACTTTCATTCTTTGTTTCACCTGGTAGTTGTACCTGAAAATGTGGAATATATTTCGATAGTTATCTAAGACTTTCTCAAAAACTTTCAACTGAAAATAATTCTGAACGATATTATTGCTCAGATCATCCTTAGTCTTTTTTACTATTAGTTGAATCATTTTATATTTTTACTTCAAATTCATCAGTGAAATCTTATCAACAGCATTTTTCGTTTATGATTATACTATTGCAACCGTAGGTTTTCCTGTCATCATTTAGTAATATCGAAATTGTTATTTACTTGTTCTTTAATAATTTTAAGATTTTATCCGAAGAAAGTATCTTTCCTACAGAAACCACCTTCTCGTCGATGACCAGCGTTGGCGTCATCATTACTCCGTAGTTCATGATCTCATTGAGATCTGTGACTTTCTGCATATCAACATCCATACCTTCTGTAGCCTTGATGGCATTAGCTTCCAACTTTTTACATTTTGGACAACCTGTTCCTAAGATTTTAATGATCATTTTCTTATCCTCTAATTATTTTTTTCGTCTTCAAATAATTTCATAAACCATTGAAATGGTTTTATTTCAACTATAGTTACCTATCATTCCCACGAATAAATTCGTGGGCTGTGTTATAATTTTTCACTTCTCAACTCTCATCTTTCAACTCACGCAATCCATATCAAGTAGATGCCGCCCAAGATCACTAACACACCACAGATCTTTTTTACTATGACCGTACGTTTTGACCTTTCATTCCATTTCAAATATTTTTGAACAACCTCTGCGAATGTTCCTGCAAGAACAATTATTGAGCAGTGCCCCACACCATAGAGTAGAACGAGCAGAGCTGCTAACAAAAACTGGGTGGAAGCAACTCGAAATGCTACTGTCAGCACCGGCATCATATAGGCAAATGTGCATGGTCCCAGCGCAATACCGAATACCAATCCCAGAATAAAGGCAGCCAGTAACCCCTTTTTTTTGAATCCAGGTTGTCCGACTCTGCCAGCAAAAGGCATGGGAATCACATCCAACAGATGCAAGCCAACCAAAAAGAAGATCACAGCAACGAAGTAATTTCCGATCGTTCCCACGTCGCCCAGCATGCGACCCAGAGCTGCAGTGATCACACCGACCAGCCCGATCGTGATGAGAATTCCCACGGAAAATAGCAGGGAAATCGTGAAGGCGTGTTTAGTGGTAATCTTTCCCTGTTCGTTCACAAAACCGATGATCAGCGGAATGCTGGCGAGATGGCAGGGACTGAGCAATATGCTCATGATTCCCCACACAAAGGAAGCTCCCAAGGAAATCAGCAAAGAACCTTCCATCGCTTTCGTAGCCCAGATAAAGATCGATTCTATCATAGCTCAGCTCCTGTTTCTCTCAATTTTTTCAAAATATCTTCTTTGGATAAATATCCTTCATGCCGCCAGTATTGCCCGCCGTTTTGATCGAAAAAGATCTGGGTGGGAATGACGCGCACTTTGTACTTAGTGGAAAGATCCCGATAATCGGCGATCTGTAGAAGTATTACATTAGCCTTCCCTTCTAATTCCTTTTCCAGTTCAGCAAAGATCGGCATCATCATCTGACATGGTACGCAAGAATCGGAACCCAGATCGAGAACCGTGGGAAGCCCATTTTTCAGTGCATCAGTCAGGGGATTTTTCGGTTTGGCAGCGACCTGTCTGGCGATCCAGTCTTCGTTCAGAACCACATCCGCTTCCTGTCTGATCTGATCGATATACTGCTGAACATGTTCGCCTTGTTTCTGCTGCACCAGATAGTTTCGAATATCGTTTTTGACCTCTTCATAAGCAGCACCTTGCATCTGACCTTTATTCTCCTGATAAAATTGCTCCAATTCAGAATCAGCTATATCAACGTCATTTCCCAGTTCAGAGATCAGTTTTTGTATTCCGGTATCTTCTTTAGATTGATTGGTGTTGCCGACAGGAATATAGCCTTTCTCGGTTGCCTTTTGCACCAGAAGCTGTTTGATGACGAGCTGCTCCAGATAAAGGTCTTTGTCGTTTTTGAACATATCCCGATATTGCGGAGATAACTTCTTGTATTCAGATTCCAGTTCCTGTTCTGTGATCTCCTCTCCCTCAACGATGTCAAGTACATCACCTTCTGCAAGCTTTTTCTCAGGTTGAACAGATTTTAAGGTTTCAATCCGTCTTTCTTTGATGATTTCTGCTTGTTCGTTTGATTCCGCTTTCGGTTCACCTTCTTTTTCCTGTTCTGATAAGATCAGGTCTTTGGTTTGCTCCAAAGGAATTGCAACGGTTTCCAAACCAGAACTTTCCCCTGTTTCATTTTCATTTTTAGACGGTTGGTTCTTGAATGTTATGACCACAGCTATGATAATGATCAAGGCAACTATGATCAAGATTTTGGATAGATTTTTCATTAAAAAAAACTCCTATATCAACAACAGCAATCAGCAGAAGTCGATGTTCTTTTACCTTTGCATTTCTTCAATTCGCTTCCTAATATTAGTAACGCTGTTTCGATAGTATCTTCATTCACTTCCGTTTTCCCTTTTTCAAAACCCAGTTCGGTGAGCACGAAAGACAGCGGTTTGATGCCGCGATTTTCAAAATTCTTAGCGGTGCAACGCAGCGGACAGCCATCAATAGTGATATTCTGCGCTGCACATTTTGCCGATTCAATAAATTCTGAAATATCAGCACCGATACCAGCAAGGCAACTCATTTTACCAAAACCTTCTTTTGCCAATCTGCGGGCAATTCTATCTGCAAGGGCACCCACATCTGCTCCCCCCGAGCAGGGATAGAGTAATTTTACACCTTCATTTCCACAACAACATTCTGCCATGATTTATCTCCTTGTATTTATATAAGTTATCTAGAAATAGCTATCTCTTCTGGAAACCAATGTTTAGTCTTATTAGCTATATTTACTAAGGTAGGCATTTCCGGAACCTCTACCAGAACTCCAACAACCGTTGCTAATACTACTGGTGAATTTGCTCCAAACAATGAAATCGCTACTGCTACGGCGAGTTCAAAGAAATTGGAAGCTCCGATCATACCGGCTGGAGCTACAATATCATGTGTCACTTTAAATTTCTTACTGAGTAGATAGGCAATGAAGAAAATAAGAAAAGTCTGAATTGTGAGTGGAATTGCTATCAGAATAATCAGGTCATTTGTTGCTACCTGAACCACAGTGTAAGCAGCGTTTCCTTTGGTAAGGTAACTCCAGACAAAAACCATAGCAGTGCAGGGAGCTGTTCCCAGCAAAATAGCACCAGCCAGATAATCTTTTGCCAGATCATGAGGAATTAGAGCTTTAAAAACTATCAGGAAGAAAAAAGAGGCTATGGCATACATTGTGAAGGGCTTGATCAGCCAATTCGTTACCTAGGTAATGTATAATCCATTGGGATTTCTACCAACATTTTTTATACTGGCAAAATCAACTTTCATCATCATGGGATAGATCATTAACCAGATGAGAATGGCGATTGTTATCGATACTCTGGCATATTCAAATTGCCCCAGAAATCTTGGAAAGCCGGGAAAATATTTTCCAATAAGAATACCTACTGCCATACAGAAAATAACCCATAAAGTAAGATATTTCTCAAAAAAACTGATTCCGGTTTTAGCGCTGAGATCCTTTTTCATATTAATTTGATTCTTATTGAGAGGATTATCTATAAAACATGCCAAAAACCAGACCACTGAACGTAGCCATAAGGACTACTAATGATACAAAGATAACTGTCTTCTTAGTGCCCATCACACTGCGGATAACCAGCATATTGGGAAGAGATAGCGCCGGGCCTGCCAACAGTAGTGCCAGAGCTGGTCCATTTCCCATGCCGTTTCCCATTAAACCTTGTAGGATAGGAACTTCGGTGAGTGTGGCAAAATACATGAAAGCTCCAGATATTGATGCGAAGAAATTTGCCCAGAGCGAATTGCCGCCCACCAGAGTTTGAACCCAGCTGGAAGGAATGAGACCTTCATTACCAGGACGTCCCAGCAGAGAACCTGCAATAAGAACGCCGAAAAACAAAAGCGGCAAAATTTGTTTTGCAAAACCCCAGGTAGCTGCAAACCAGTCGCCCAGTTCACCATCATCCACACTGGTGAAATAAGACAGACCAATTATTCCAGTCACAAAAGTGAGCATCGGATTGCCTTTGAAGATGATATGAACTGCTATAACAGCAACAGCGGTTACCAGTATCTTCCAGATCTTCATCTTGAATATTCTATTGAGTGCAATTCCAAACAGTACTGATAGAACTGCCGTGATGACCCATTTCGCATTGTAGATAGCTGCCCACAATCCAGAATCACCTTTGGTTGCTCCCCAGTTGGCGAATATCAGGATGAGTACCATGATGCCGAAATGAACAACCTCTTGCCAGAGCGGACGGGAAACTTCCGGCTCCGGCATTGCCAGCTGCTGTTCCAGCTTTTTCTGTTCTTCCTTGCGGAAAATAAACGCCATGATCAGTCCAATAACAATGCTAAAGATGATCGCACCCACAGCTCGGGCAATGCCGATCTCTAAACCCAGCACACGGGCAGTAAGAATGATCGCCAGAATATTGATGGCCGGACCGGAATAGAGAAATGTAGTGGCTGGTCCCAAACCGGCGCCACGCTTGTAAATACCACTGAATAATGGCAATATCGTGCAGGAACAAACAGCTAAAATCGCTCCCGAAACCGATGCTACAGCATAGGCCGTAACCTTTTTTGCCCTTACTCCGAGATATTTGATTACCGATGCCTGACTTATAAAAACGCTGATCGCTCCGGCAATAAAGAAAGCCGGTAGCAGGCAAAAAATAGCGTGCAGCTGCGCATATTCTTTCACCATGTGCAGCGATTCAATAATAGCATTTTGTAATCTTACAGAATTAACTGGCAGAAAAAAAGAGCCCAGGAACACTGCTATCATCAGCAGTAAGATTTTCCATTCATTTTTCCATTCCATAGCAAACCTCGTTGAATAATAATTTTAGATGTTAAATTTTCAAACTGATCTCGATATATTATCGTATACAGCATTGCTGTTGTTTGATCTTGTCTTCAATAACAGCTGTTATACAGTTGAAAAATTGCGTGACACAAGGCACCTGCAGGTGGTAAAACATTTCCAATCCTTCCCTTCTGGAGTTCACAATTCCTGAATTTTTGAGTACAGAAATATGCTTTGATAATGTTGATTTATCAATATCGAAGTATTCCATAAGTTCCGAAAATGACTTCTCACATTCCTTCAGCACCTCAATGACAATCAGGCGGACCGGATGCGCCATTGCTTTTATTACTTCGCTTCTTATTTCGGCTTCTCTATATGTGATCATAGTACCTTCTTTCTTTGTTGGCAAATTTGCCAACATGTAAACTATATTGTCAAATTTTTCATGTAGAGATTTTTGAAATACATCTGATCTATCCTAAGAGTATGATTCTAGTACTGATTCCTTGTATAGCATTCTCAAGCTGGGTATTGAGAATAAGGAAGCGAAATCCGTTTTTTCCGATAAATCGGAAAACGCCGTGATAAAGCGGAATCTTGTTTTACATTTAACGACAAATTATGCTAAAATGCCTGTCATTCCCAAATCAGTCTTCATTTCATTACGACCAGCTAAAGTTGGTTTTGGAAATGAGAAGGTTAGACCAGCGGACTGATTAGACTGGAAGAATGACAATAACAGAGTATTTTATACTCCAATCTATCCTTAAAAAAATCTATTGACATCATATTCCATTTTCAAAAATAAATAAAACTCAATCGGGAGGTTTACATGAAAATAATTATTATTTTAGTAATTATAATTATGGCTGTGGTTTTACCACTTGCAGCAGCAAACCGATATGCACTTATTATTGGTAACGGAAGCTACGAGGGCTCATATCTTCGCAATCCCGTGAATGATGCAAATGCTATAGCTCATGCCCTTCAGGAACTCGACTTTTATGTCACAAAGAAAACTGACCTCACAAAGAAACAGATGATTGACGTTATACGTGATTTTGAAAATAAACTCACGTCCAATGACATTGCATTATTTTACTACAGCGGACATGGTGTGCAGGTAAATGGAATTAACTATCTTATACCGCTAAAAGCAAATATTCTGAACGAAAAAGATGTAGAATTCGAAGCAGTGGCATTAAACAGATTTATGAGCAATCTCGAAAAAGCAAAGATGAACATTGTGATCCTTGACGCATGCAGGGACAATCCATATAAAGGAGTACGTTCTACAAATAAGGGCTTAGCGCAGGTAACCTCCAAAACTGATGGTACATTTATTGCCTATGCCACAGCCCCTGGCATGACTGCATTCGATGGGACCGGAGCCAACAGCCCATACACAAAGCATCTAATACGGGAAATGCAAGTACCCGGACAGGAAATTGAAGATGTATTCAAAAATGTACGTATTGCAGTAAAAGATGAAACAAATAATGCACAAATTCCCTGGGATTCCTCATGTTTAACTGATGAGTTTATTTTTGCTATGAGCTGTACTCCTCAAACACAACCTGATATTGAAGTTGAAACGGAATACTCGTATGGTACGATAAAAGTAGAAAGCAATACAGATGGCAACGTGTATGTAGATAATGAATATATTTGTTCTATTAAAAAGGCACAATAAGAACACTGAAAAATATCCGAACAGGTTCTCATTCAGTTAAAGTAAAAACCGATGATGAGACAAAAACCGAATATGTGACCGTACATAAAAATAGTACTTCTTCGCTCAATTTCTATTTTACCCCTGCGAGTACTGGAGATGATAATATGGTTTTCGTTCAGGGCGGCACCTTTCAAATGGGCAGTAATGAATATGATGAGAAACCTGTTCACACGGTTACGGTTAGTGATTTTTATATTGGTAAGTATGAAGTAACGGTATCTGAATTCAACGAATTCATTAATGCTACAAATTATAAAACTGATGCTGAGAAAAAAGGTTATAGCTATATTTGGGATGGTTCATGGACGAAAAAGAATGGAGTTACCTGGAAATGTGATGTCAAGGGCAATACACGATCAATGAATGAATACGACCATCCCGTGATTCATGTTAGCTGGAATGATGCAGATGCCTATTGCAAATGGAAAGGAGGACGTCTTCCCACCGAAGCGGAATGGGAGTATGCTGCCCGTTGTGGCAATAAAAGCAAAGGGTACAAGTATTCTGGTTCAAACACCATCAGCAATGTTGCCTGGTATTCTGGTAATTCTGGAAGTAAAACCCATCTTGTAGGGTTGAAGCAACCAAATGAACTGGGCTTGTATGACATGAGTGGCAATGTGTGGGAATGGTGTAATGACTGGTATGGAAGCTACAGCAGCAGTTCTCAGACAAACCCAAGAGGTGCTTCATCTGGCTCGTACCGCGTGTTGCGTGGTGGTGGCTGGTACTACAGCGGCAGCAGCTGCCGTGTTGCTTCTCGTAGCCTCAGCAATCCAGACCTCAGCGACAGCAATGTCGGGTTTCGTTTCGTGAGGGATTCCCGATAATGTTATCCCCGTTAAACAATGCTTCGCAGTTTCACAGGGTAAACCTTTTTCCTTTTTCATTTTTATCCTTTTAATAAAAAAAATAAAAAATGAGTGTAAAGATAGTAAACGACTTCTACGATTTTCAGAAATGGATGGTACTTAAAATTGCAAAATTTCCACGCAAATGGTTTATATACCTGAATCAAAATTAAAAAGGTAAATCAAATATGACTGAAAAAACGATATCGATCATACTTATCCTCATTAGTAGCTTCTCATTACTCATAGCAAGCCCTCATTGGTATACAAACAATTATGCAGATGAATTTCCAAATTATTTTATTGGTAAAGGATTTGCTGAAATCAAAAATAGCAACGAAGCCCAGGCAGAGAAGCAGGCATTTCAGATGGCATTGCATGATGCAGCTTCAATGATTTCATGCAATGTGTCAGGAGAGACGATTAATCATCTTTCAGAAGAAGGTTCTGGAAGTGACGCAAAAGTAGATGAGTACTTTCTTAATGAAACAAAACTTCGAACAGATCTTGAAGTGATGAATTACTCAATTTTGAACCATGCGACAGATAATGGAATATATTATGTGATGATAGGTCTTCCTCTCGACGATCTTAAGCAAAATTACAAATATGAGATAGAAGAAGGGATTGATAAGGCACATCAAACCTTCCAACTCGCTGAAAATATCAAGACATCGAATCCGTCTCAGTCAATAAAGGAATATGAAAAATGCGTCGGTTATCTGCAGGACATTACCGAGTATATGAAAGTATATCTTTTTCTGAATAAGTGGCAAAATGATCTCACCGTACAATTTGAAAACCTTCCAGCCCAAGCAACGATAGATGAGCAATTGATAGAACTTTCAAGTACCACTCCAAAATCATCATCCCAGCTTGCAGAAGAGCTCCTTGATCCAATATTAGACAGAATCAAAGATGCTTCATCGTTCATTATCTATCCCTTTGAGTGGGCGAGTACAGGTTTTGTTTCCGAATTTGGAAATGCTTTTTCTGAAATAGTAGCAAATAAGGTTACGTCCAAGAAAAATTGTTCAAAGCTATCAGTCAAGGACCATTACTCGGCTGACTATATGATTCGAGGAAAATTATTAAATTCAGATGCGGGATTATATATTTTGTTGTCGATTAAGGATTTAAGTAACAACGAAGAGTTTAGCAATCAAGTCTATATGAATGATGTTACCTGCGAAAGTATTGGCTGGGATAAGATCAAACCCAAGGATCTGGATAAAGCGTTGCAGGACAAACTTGCTTTGTATGAATCCATACAAAGTGATAATGCATTGAAGGTTGAACTCCAAACTGAAAAGATGAGTGATGGACCGGTGGTGTATTATTATGATGAAGAACCGCAGTTACTGGTAAAAACAAACAAAGCATGTTATGTGAGATTGATCTATATTTTCTCAGATGGATTGAAAACACTGCTTGTTGATAATTACTATATTCCGACGGATGAAACCAACCAATGGGTTAAACTACCTTTTGAATTTGTAGTATGTGAGCCAACTGGCATCGAGCAGATGCTCTTGCAAGCATCAACTGAAAGGATGCCGGATCTGTATGTAAAAAGAGTACCTTTAGACGAGAATTCACATATTGATGTCATTGAAACAAAGCTTGCAGAACAGATAGCAAAAACGAGAGGAATAAAGATCAAAAATCCCGAAAAGGAAATTACTGAGAGAGTGTATCAGTGGACGGTTTTTGAGGAGTAAGAAAAAAGGAGTAAATTATGTAAAAAAATCACATTCTTTGTTCTTCTTTTAATATCTACCAATACAGCTTTTAGTAAAAAACGCTAATAAATATTTTAAACCTTTTCGCTACCTCATCATCATAACAACCAAAGACGTGAAAAAAACAACCAATCGGAGGTTACAATGAAAAAATATGTGGTACTCGTCGCATTGTTCGCACTAATTGCGACCCCTCTCTTTGCTCAGATGCACATGAATCCTCAAGGCAGACAGATGAATATGCAACATGAATGCAAAGGTAAAATGGAACATCCCATGAAAAGGGGTGATGGTCATATGGGCTTCCCCTTCTGGATGGCTGATGAGCTCGAACTGACAGAAGACCATGTCGACCTGATCATGGACTATCAAGCAAAATCCAAAAAGCAGTTGATAGATATCAAAGCTGATATTGATAAACTGGAAATCGACCAAAAAATGGCACTGAAAGATGAAGACTTTAAAACAGCCCGAAAGCTCATCGATCAAATATTTGATAAGAAAGCAGAGATAGCAAAAGAGCACATAAATGTGAAGGAGAAGATCCACTCACTCCTCACACAGGATCAGATCGAAAAAATGAAAGAACTGCATAAGGAAATGCCGAAAGGACATCAGGGCATGCAACCCAAGTGTGGCAAATAACGCTATTCTCCCTCTCATATATCAGGGCATCCTCATGGGTGCCCTTTTTTTTTATACACTGCTTTTATTGACAGTACTTACGCACGTTACACACAATTATCACTGCTATGAAATCGAAGCAAGAACTAATCAAAGAAGTAAAAGAACATCCGCTTCCGCACCACATAGCCATCATTATGGATGGAAATGGACGATGGGCAAAAAAGAGAAATCTTCCACGCCTGAAAGGTCACCAGGCGGGAACCCGCGCAGTGAAGAAAATTGTGCAGGTTTCCGGCGAGATCGGACTACCCTATCTTACGATCTATGCATTTTCCACAGAGAACTGGCGGCGCCCAAATGATGAACCAAAAGCAGTTCTTTCACTTATCGAACGAACACTCATGAAAGAGATTAGGGAACTCGACGAGAACAACGTGACCATTCAGTTCATCGGTTCGAGAAATGGTTTGCCTGATTCAATGCTCAAGAAAATGGATGATGCTTTTGAAATGACCAAAGATAATACAGGGCTTCATCTACTGGTTGCGGTCAATTACGGCGGAAGAATGGAGATCATACAAGGAATCAATAAAATTCTGAAAGAGAAGAAAGATTCAATTTCTCTGGATGAATTCCCGAACTATCTTTACACCAGAGAAATTCCTGATCCCGACCTTCTGATCCGCACAAGTGGAGAGATGCGGTTGAGTAATTACTTGATCTGGCAAATTGCATATTCCGAGCTTTTTTTCACTAATATACTCTGGCCAGATTTTTCACAGGAAGAATTCCTCAAAGCTATTCTTGATTTCCAGAACCGTTCACGTCGTTTTGGTGGAGTGTGATATGAAAAAAGTTGCAGTACGTGTGTTGAGTTCAATGGTCTATGGACCGATCATGCTGATCTGTGCATGGCTCGGTGGTTATGTGCTGCAAGTGCTTTTATCAGTGGTCATTATCTTTAGCATGCATGAACTCTTTATAATTATTCGAGATCATAGAAATGTAGTTATACGCTTTTCGTTTTTGCTGATCGCTGCCCTTATCATAAGCTGGATCATCTTTTTCACGGGTCTAAAATATGTCATGTTCCTCTACATCTTTTTCCTCTTCTTTTTTGTGGCACTTGATGTCTTCTCAAACAAGATATCTCATTCCATAGAACGAATCTCCTACAGCATGTTCAGCTTACTGTATCTTCCGCTTATGCTTTCATTCTTATACCTAATTCGGACGATGGAACATGGTAGATTCCTGCTCATCATTCTGTATGGTTCGATCTGGCTGACTGATTCTGCTGCCTATTTCCTTGGCGCAGCATTTGGAAAACACAAGAATATTTTTAGTTCAAGTAAAAATAAATCATTGGAGGGATTCGTCGCTGGATTCATAACCGCATTTGTGAGTGTATATCTTCTCAATCAACTCGTGTTTCTTATATTTGGATACTTTGTGATCTACTCATGGCTGGACATACTCTTATTTGGATTTATTGTTGGATTCCTGGGGCAGCTCGGTGATCTTATTGAATCAATTTTGAAACGTGACCTTGAAGTTAAGGATACCTCTAATCTAATACCAGGTCATGGTGGTATTCTGGACAGGTTTGATAGCCTACTCATTAGTGCACCATTCCTTTATTTATATTTCAGTGTGTTAGGATAACCAATGAAGAAAATCGCATTACTTGGTGCAACAGGTTCGATTGGACAATCCACTCTTGAAGTAGTACGTAATCATCCGGATATATTTAAAATCGTGATCGTTTCTTTTCACTCACAATATGAACTTCTGCAAAAGATCACAAAGGGAATTCCCATTGAACATATTGTAATGACGAGTAATGAGAATACTATTGCCGATGCTTCGGTTCATCACGGGGATGATGCATTGCTGGATCTTGTAAAAAATATTGAGTATGATATTTTACTCAATGCGGTTGTCGGTTCTGCCGGACTCAAATATACTGTTGCGGGGCTCGAAAGTGGGCATGATGTTGCATTGGCAAACAAAGAATCGATGGTCATGGCTGGGGAGATCGTGACTGAGATTGCCAAAAAGAACTCATGCAGGATCATCCCAGTGGACAGTGAACACAGTGCAATCATGCAATGTATGGATGGTGCTAAAGACAGATCCCAGGTAAGGAAAATTATTCTTACTGCGTCAGGCGGACCATTTCATAATGTGAAAAAAGAAGCGTTCAAAAATATCACCCTTCGTGATGCGCTGCAGCATCCTACTTGGGCAATGGGTGATAAGATCACGATCGATTCTGCAACAATGGCAAATAAAGGACTTGAAGTTATCGAGGCACACTATCTTTTTGACATGCCCTATGATGATATAGATGTGATCATTCATCCACAGTCGATTATTCATTCTATGGTTGAATTCATCGATGCTTCGATCATCGCACAGCTCAGTTTTCCTGACATGAAGATACCGATACAGTATTCACTCAGCTATCCAGACAGGATCCCTGCGACTGCTGCACATACTGATCTCTCACAAATTCATGAGTTGACATTCTATAAACCTACCTTCGAGAAATTTCCTCTCCTTGAACTCGCTTTTGAGGTCGGAAAAGCAAAAGGAATCATGCCAACGATCTTTAATGCAGCTAATGAAGCAGCAGTGACACTCTTCCTTCAGGAGATAATAACTTTCGTTGAAATCCCTGAGATCATTAACAATGAACTTTCGTGCAATAATATCTCAAACCCTGATTTAGATACTATCATCTCTACAGATACTAAAATAAAGAAAAAAATATTCGACGAATATAACTAACTATCACGGGTATTTATGAGGAAACTATTTTCCCATCCTTTCATTCCTATCAGTGTTACATTCATCTTAGGGATTATGTTAGGAAGGTTTTTTGACATCCCTTTTGTCTTTCTCGGTGCTGCACTTGCTTTTGTTACTATTTTGTTATTTTTGGTTAAGACGAAACCGTTACTTCTCATCATAGTGCTCCTTATTTTATTTGGAATATTCAGGTTCGATATTGCGCAACTGTATCCACAGAATCATATTACTCATTTCATCGATAAACTCGGGCAGGAAAAGCTTGAAATAAAGGGGAAGATCGTACTTGAGCCGATTTTTAAGAAAGAAAAAATATCCTGTGTGGTAAATATCTCCTCGCTGGATGGCATTCCTGTTAATGGAAAAATCCAATTGTTCATCAAAGATGCGTTCGGAAAAGCTTCTTTAGCTTATGGTGATTCAATAAGTTATAATGGTTCGATTTTTCGGGCTAATATAAACAATAATCCCTTCAGCTTTAACTACAGAGAATATCTGGAGAACAAGCATATTGATGGTCTATCCTATGCATACTGTAGTGATATCGAAGTTACATATTCTGGCCGAAATCTGTATTTTTATACGATAATAAAACCCCGAGAGTGGTTACGAAACAGCATAGATCGCTACTATTCCCCTCGATATGCCGGTTTTCTCAAAGCAATCCTTCTGGGTGAGAAGGAATCACTTTCTCCTCAGATTAGAGAAGATTTTGCTCATTCGGGGTTGTCACACATTCTTGCAGTATCTGGGTTGCATACCGGGGTGATCGCTCTCATTATCCTTGTTGTACTACAGATATTCATCAGAAATCGGAATATTGTTCGAATCATCACGATTCTTCTTCTTATTTATTATATGCTTCTTGCCCATGCAGTGCCTTCAGTTCAGCGAGCGGTAATTATGATCAGTTTGCTGCTGATTGCCAAAATTATGCAACGAAGGGTTAATAGTATCAATATCCTGTTTGGAGCAGCATTCATAATTCTTCTGATAAATCCTTTCCAGTTATTCAGTGTAGGATTTCAACTTTCCTTTATATCTGTTTTCTCAATCCTTGTTGTTTTCCAGTCTTTCTCGCGGGTACTCAATCCCATAAAAGAAAAAAGCACATTCTTATTTTGGCTTGCGAATCTTATGCTCCTGAGTTTTATGATCCAGCTGCTACTTGCGCCACTGACCATTCACTATTTTCACTCTCTTGCCTTCGGAGGTATTCTTGCAAATGTGCTTGTTATACCTTTGATCTCACTTGTTCTTCCGCTTTCTTTACTCTCGATCATGTTGCCGATAACATTCCTTAGTATCTGCTATGCTGCAGCAAATAAACTTCTTCTCTATTGTATTTTCTCACTTTCACATGTTGTTTCTTCACACAAAGTCCTTCTTTTTGATTTTCTCACGCTTGATACGCTTCAAGTAATTGGTCTATATGTAATCTTGGTCATAATGATCTTGATCTGGAAAGTGAAAGATTCATTTTTTAATAATTTGATAAAATTTTCTTGTGCTGTAATTGGATTTTTTCTCCTTGTAATAATTCCTCCTCTTGTCTCCCCGCGCATCTTTCAGATGATAGTACTTGATGTGGGGCAGGGTGATGCAATTGTAATCAGGACACCAAGTAAAAAGACCATTTTGATCGATACGGGGGACAAAACTGACAGAAGAGATTATGGAGAAGAGGTAATAATCCCATACTTCCAATCTCAGGGCATTAGATTGATAGATCTTCTTGTACTCACACACCCACATGCAGATCATATCGGAGGAGCAATGAGTGTGATGGAAAATATGGCTGTGGATGAAGTACTTCTTCCAAAATGCGAATATGAATCATCTCTGTGGAAGAATTCACTTGAAAAAATTGCTCAGGCGCAGATTCCAATAATCTATGCAGATACATCCCTTACTTTTAACGAGTTTGAACCAGTGAAGATACGGCTATTACATCCTTATTATAATTATAGGAATGATAATAATGTGAATAACTATTCGGTAGTATTAAGAATGGATTACAGAGAACTTTCCATACTCTTGACCGGAGATGCAGAGCAGGAAGTTGAAAATATTCTTTTAGCTAATCAAAAAAGATTTATTGATGTTGATATCCTTAAGGCAGGGCATCATGGAAGTTCTACCTCATCTTCTGAGCAGTTTATCACATCTGTTACTCCAGATTATTCTGTCATCTCAGTTGGTGAGAACAATAGATATAATCTGCCAAAAGAAGAGATAGTACAAAGATTAGAAGATCATGGCATTGTGTTCAGAACAGATCATGATGGAGCAGTGGTTTTTATATATGGAGGAAATACACTTAATGTTCAAACGATTGTTTCAGGAAAAGAAATATTTGATTCTGATATATAAAAAACGAGCCGCCGGGGAAGCGGCTCGACTCTACTAAGAGTAAAGGAGGGAATTATGAGGAACCTTATAGATTTCTATATAAAAATATGTGTCAAGTTTTTATTCAATTTTTTTTGATATTAAATAAATTCCACTCTCTGTATAGAGGGGATCACGATATAATTATAATTATTCTTATTCGAACTTTAAAGCCAGTATTTCAAAATTCTTATCTATCTGGTCTTGCAGATAACTGACTTCATCTTCAGCAAGGTGTTTGAACCTTCCTTGATACTTGAAATACTCTTTTATGGGTCTTCTAACTTTTACCTTCATATTCTGCTTATAGTGCAATCCGTCTTCGATCTCATAAAGAGGAAAGATATTTGTTTGCACTGCAAGCTTCGCAAGTTTGACTGTATATCTGGGATCTGTTTTCCATCCAGTAGGGCAAGGAGCGAGAATATGTATAAATTTAAATCCTTTTGTGTTCTTAGCCCTTTCAAGTTTCTTACGGAGATCTTCCGGATAACCCACAGATGCAGTTGCAGTGTATGGAATTCTATGTGCAACCATGATCTCGACCATGTTCTTCTTCGGTCCCTTTTTGTAGTGCTTGATAGGGGTTGTAGTTGTCCAGGCACCATGAGGAGTTGCAGAACTTCTTTGAATACCAGTATTCATATATGCTTCATTATCATACACGATATATGTTATATCATCATTTCGTTCGGCTGCGCCGGAAATTGCCTGCATACCGATATCAAAGGTGCCGCCATCTCCAGCCCAGGCAATTACATTGGTCGAGGTTTTGCCCTGAACTTCCAAACCTGCTTTGATGCCCGAAGCCATAATAGCAGCGGTTTCAAATGCAGTATGAAAAAGAGGCACATTCACTGCTGTGTAGGGATAAGGTCCATCAATTACTGCCCAGCAGCAAGCGGGAATAGTGAGCATCGAATCTCTCCCGAACACCTTGAGTGCATAGCGCATTGCTAGTGAACCACCACAGCCCTGACAGGCAAGGTGACCGGGTGACATAATTTCTTGTTCTGGAATTGTTAGTCTCATTTCTTTACTCCTTTCCAGATTAAGTCGCTTGGTTCATCATGCTCAAGTGCATCATAGGCAATGTCTTTGATATCTTCTATCTTTACATCACGCCCGCCGAGGCCTGCAATGTAGGAACGCACAGGAATATCAATTTCATTATAGAGCGCTGATTTCAACTCTTGAGAGAAAATTCCCGTATACCCGGGTGAAATATTCCTGTCGATCACTGCGAGTTTCTTTGCACCACCGATAGCTGCAAGAATATCTTGCTTGGGGTAAGGACGAATATATCTGATCTGTAGATTTCCTACCTTGTGACCTTCTTCTCTCAGCTTATCAACAGTAACATTTGTCGTTTCTGCAATAGTGCCTGACGTTACCATGATCATATTAGCATCATCACATCTATAAGCATGAATGAGATCGTAATGACGTCCAGTGAGTTCTTCATATTCTCTGCATACTTCTTTGATCACGTCGATTGCCTGATCCATGGCTTCCTGCATTTTATAACGGAATTCATAATAATACTGCTCATCTGTAAGTGCACCAAACGAGCGAGGATCCTTCACATCCATTTTATATTCGGGATTATATGGAGGAAGGAACTTATCTACCAATTCCTGCTCGGGCATATCAACAACTTCAACAGTGTGTGAAAGAAAGAAGGCATCAAAAGAGATGAGTGTGGGAAGCAGCACTTTCTCGCTGACTTTATAACTGATTATCGTTGAATCCAGAATGTCCTGCGCACTTGAAGAGAAGATGGACATCCAACCAGTATCTCGCTGTGCAAGACTGTCATTCTGATCTGCCCAAATCGACCAGCCAGGTGCCATAGCTCTGTTCACATTTGCCATGACGATCGGCAGACGTGCGAGCCCAGCCCAGTGAAGCATTTCGTGCATAAGCGCAAGTCCCTGAGCACTGGTCGCTGTATAAGCCCGAGCTCCAGTGGAAGATGCACCAATACAAGCTGCCATTGCCGAGTGCTCGGATTCTACCTTTATGAATTTCGCTTCCAGCTCACCGTCTGCAACGATGTCTGAAAGTTTTTCTACGATTAGTGTCTGTGGTGTTATCGGATATGCTGCGATCACCTGTACGCGGGAAAGCTGTGCTCCCCAGGATGCAGCATAGTTACCCATCATTGTCTTTTTCATTTGCCCTCCAGTTCTTCATTGATTGCGTCTTTTGGACACTCTTCTACACACATCAAACATCCCTTGCAGTAATTATAATCGATGACCGGTTTTTCGTCGACGATCTTAATTGCAGGTTCGGGACAGAACTTCCAGCAAATGAAACATTTGATACATTTTTCATAATCGATCACAGGGCGAACATTGCGCCAGCTCCCTGTTTTATTGAACAGCATAGAACCGAGTGCTGCGGGCATTGGCGGCATATCGTGCGCTCCTTCGATCTTTATGGGTTTATCTGATTTCTGAAACTTAATTGCCATTATCACATCCTTTCTATTCACTCTTTATCGAATCATAGGCTTGCTTGGCAGCCTTTTTGTTTTCTTCCTGAAATCGAGGAATAGAGCTATCTATACCTTTATATACTGCGTCTATTTCAACAAGCCCGGTGATCTTTGCAAAAGCACCCACGATTGCAGTATTCACGATGGGGGCACTGCGAGAGCCAAGTTTGTTCTGCACCGCTATTTCAGTGGCATCAACAGTGTATACCTCATATTCATTACCGAAATCATATTCTTCGGGTTTCCTGTTTGAATTGATAAGGATCCAGCCCCCTTTTTTCAAACCTTTTGTGACGTCCACCACTTCTGTAAGTGTGGGATCAAGCACGATCACGCCGTCGGGATAATAAATTTGTGAGCGGATCTGAACGGGCTTATCGTCGATGCGGGTGAATGCCTCTACTGGTGCACCACGCCGTTCCACACCAAAACGAGGGAACGCCTGAACATACTTTCCGCCCTGAAAAGCAGCTTCAGCCAGCACGAAGGAAGCCTTTACCGCTCCCTGACCGCCGCGTCCATGCATGCGTATCTCTATCATGCAACCTCCTATAATATTTTTTATATAATAATTATCGAAAATGTTTTAAATAAATCTTCTGATGAAATATTCTTAATTTGAAGAAAATTTATACGAAAAAAAGACAATTTTACCATGAAAGAAACAATTCCATTCTTGCTTTGTTAAACAGACTTCAGAGCTCGCTAAATCTTTGTCAATAATTTTGACAAAGAATAATCCCTTCATAATTTAAGTGTATATGGCTAATACCGAGCGCAAAAAATATAAGAAACGAACCAATAAAAAGAAGAATGAAGGACTTGCTATCAGGTACAAAGCATTTCTGGCAATCGCTGCATTTATCATCATTGTCTTCTTTATCTGGCAGCTCATCATTACGCTCAATAAATCCGATGATGATTCCACGCTGAATGTAACGGAAGAATCTCCGAAAATCGAAAGTGTCGGTGAAATAATCGATTATGCTCTTCAACGTCTTGAGATACCTGATAAGTTCATAAGAACCTATGAGATAGATGATAAGGTCTACAAAGAGATTACGATTAACTCTAGCCAGCTAAGCTTGACCATCAGTAATATTTTTATTACAGATAAAGTAGAAGAAAAAGGCGGTCAGATACTGGAAGTAAAGGAATCTGATGATGGTAACAGGATCGAGATGAGCATCTTTGACCCAAAGATGAAAAAATATTATGTGCTCATACTGAAAAACGATACTTCCGGGCTGTATGATAAAATTACTGAACTGTCGATTGTGATCGATGACTTTGGCAACTTTAGTGGAGCCCTTCTTCAGCAATTCCTCGACCTTCCCAAAGCAATTACTTTTGCTATCCTGCCCGATCTTACCCATAGTGAAGAAGTCATGCAAAAGGCGTATAACCAGGGTAGAGAAACCATCATACATGTGCCGATGGAACCGGAATCATATCCAAAAGATGACCCGGGTAAAAATGCAATCTATGTAGACCTTGATGAAAAAGAGATAAAAAAAAGAATGCGAAAGTTCATTAAGCAACTTCCTCTGTGTATCGGCATCAATAATCACATGGGATCGCTGGCAACTCAGCATGAAAATATCATGACTCCGGTGCTTCAGGTACTCAAAGAAAACGATATGTTTTTTCTGGACAGCAGAACATCCGCCAAGACTGTGGGATATACCCTTGCTGTAGAGATGGACGTACCTGCCTGCGAGCGAGATGTATTCCTCGATGCGGGTGATTATACAGATAGAGTTGCCAACAAAACTGAGGATATATTTGAACTCGCTGGAAAATTAAATAATATTATTGTCATTACTCATGCAAAAGAGAAAAGTCTCGAAGAATTGAAAGGGTTCCTCAGCAGGATTGAAGGAAATAATATTAAACTTGTTCCCATCTCTGATATAGTTCTGCCCAAAGAATACGTACTATGACCTTTCTCAAATCGATCATCCTTGGCATTGTTCAGGGACTTACAGAGTTTCTTCCAGTAAGCAGCTCGGGACATCTTGTCATTTTCCAGAAGCTACTCACATTCAACGATCCTGGCGTACTGTTCGAAATTGCAGTTCATCTCGGTACACTTTTGGCTGTGATCATATACTTCAGAAAGGACATCTGGGAAATTATACGCTCGATTTTCGTCTGGGGAAATAACTCTCCAGAAGAGATTAAGCGTTCTCATAGTCTTTTATTTCACCTGATCATTGCCTCAATTGTAACTGCGATCATCGGCTTTATGTTCAAAGATGCCTTCGAATCTTTCTTTGAAAACACCCTCCTTGTTGGCCTAATGCTCATTGTGACAGGAATAATTCTCTTCATTTCAGATAAGATACATTGTACCGATAAAACAAAGATGAGCATACCCTCATCACTGCTAGTCGGCTTTGCTCAGAGCATTGCGATCATCCCGGGTATTTCTCGTTCTGGAACGACCATCACCACTGGAATCTTCACAGGTAGAACGCGCGATCTTGCCACACGCTTCTCATTCCTTCTGTCAATCCCCGCTATCATCGGTGCAACATTTCTTAAGTTGAATGATCTGCAGAATGCAATGTCAGCACATGGTGCTGCAGGTAATTTTATTGTGGGTGGAATCGCTGCTGCGATTGTGGGGTACTTTGCCATCGCAGTACTCATCAAAATTATAAAAAAAGCAAAACTCTTTTACTTCTCGATCTATTGTTGGATAATCGGGATCATAACAATATTTTTGATATAATATGACACAGAATTTAAAGAAATCAATCGAGGTGCTTATTTTTGCTGCTGAGAAGCCAATCTCTGCGGAGCAGATTGCCCATCATCTCGAAATGGATGATGAAAAAGAAATCGAAAAACTGATCGAAAAACTGAATATCGAATACGACGAACAAGGACATACCTTCTGCATCAGAAAAGTCGCTGGCGGATATAAATTTGCTACAGACAAGCAGTACTATCATCTTATTGAGAAGCTCTACGAGGAAAAGAAGGATGTCAGTCTTACCAGTTCAGCCCTGGAGGTGCTGGCGATCATTGCCTATCATCAACCCATTACACGTCCAAAAATCGATGCGATACGCGGGGTGAATTCACAGTATCATGTTCGTAATCTGCTTGAAGTAAAGCTTATTAAAATTGCAGGAAGAATGAAGACCTTCGGTCGTCCGCTCCTCTATGCAACCTCAGATAAATTTCTTCAGTTCTTCGGTCTTAATGATATCGAAGACCTGCCAAATCTTCACCAAATACGCGAGCTTATGGAAACCGATGTTGCAGAACCGCAGAACATGAAGGATCAAGACCAGCTCGAACTCCTTGCCGAAGCATCCGATGAATAAAAAACGCAAATTCTGGGATCTTCAAGAAGAAGTAAAAAAGGGGGTTCTTCACAATAATTATTTCTTCACCGATGAAGAAAGTTATCTCAAAGATAAGGCATTCTCTCTCATCAAAGAAGCGCTTGTGCCGGACAATCTTGTCGATTTTAATTATGAAATCTTCTTTGGCGAGGAAACCCGTGCCAACCAGGTTATGGAAACACTGCAAAGCCCTCCTATGATGGTGGATAAGAAGCTTGTGGTGCTGCGGAATTTTCAGGCAATGCACATTGCTCACAAAAACAAGATCCTTGCGTACCTTCAAAAGCCCATTCCCGATGCAGTGCTGATCATTGAGACAGACAAGGTGAATGTTTATTCCGGTATGTATGCCAAACTAGCAAAGACTATTTCTACCTATTTTTTCTATCATCCCTACAACGAATCAGAAGCCATCCGCTTTCTTCGTGAAGAAGCTCGCACAATGCAGAAATCCATCGATAATGAAGCTGCACGTATCATGGTTGATTATGTTGGGTTGAATTTTCTTGAGCTACATAGCGAGCTTGAGAAGGTCGCATTATTCATCGGTAGCCAGCAAGCTATTACTACGGAGGATGTAAAAAAATCGATTGGGATATCCAAAGGCAATACGATCTACGAATTGCAGAATGCATTAGCACTTCGAAACTGCAGGCAAGGTATCAAAGTACTGGAAAATCTTCTAGCAAATAACGTTGCTCCGGTACTCATTATCATCATGCTTGCTCGTTTCTATGCAACCTTATGGGATATCCTTATTCAGCGTTTCCAGCAAAACAGATCAAAAACCGAGATCGAGCGATCGCTCGGCGGCTACGGCTCAAGACAGCTTATAAATGCTGCTGATTTCTACAAACTTGAGCACTTTGAACGTATCTTTTCGCTGCTGCTTGATACTGATAAAAAACTTAAATCCTTGGATGCAAAACTCAACAAGACCATCATGCAGTTGATGGTGTATAATTTGTGCAAAAATGTCTGAACAACTGAATACTTTCAAAGCAGGATTTGTCTCAATCATCGGCAAGCCGAACGTGGGAAAATCTAGTTTAATGAACGCTTTTCTTGGTGAGAAACTCTCAATCACCACTCCCAAACCACAAACAACCCGGCAGAACTTACTGGGCATTCTCTCTGAAGAGGAATATCAGATCGTGTTCATAGATACACCAGGATTCCTCAAACCGCGTTATCTGCTGCAGGAAAAGATGCAATCTTCGATCCAGGAAGCACTCAAAGATGTGGAAGTACTCATTTATATCAGTGATGTGGAAACCTTCCCCACCAATTATGATAAAGCAGTGAGTAAAATTATACTCAAATCCAAAATATCAAAACTCGCGGTGATCAACAAGATCGATCTGGTGAATAACGAAAAGCAACTCAAAGAGATTGAACAGACTTTGGAGGAATGGAGATTTGAATCCATCTTTCCAGTTTCTGCAACAGAAGGTACTGGAGTCGCAGAACTCAAATCCCATCTTATCTCCCTCCTGCCTGTACATCCCCCTTATTATCCAATGGATAATATTTCTGACCGCAACATGCGATTCTTTGCGCAGGAGATCATTCGGGAGAAGATATTCTACAACCTTCAGCAGGAGATTCCCTATTCCACTGCTGTGACGGTAGAGATGTTCGAAGAAGGTGAAGAGCGATCAGAAGTGTGGGCAAATATCTTTGTTGAGTCCCGTTCCCAGAAAAAGATCACCATCGGCACAAATGGTGAGATGATTAAGAAGATACGGCTCGCTGCAGAACGTGATATCAAGTACCTGATGCAGAAAAAAGTTCGATTGCATCTCTGGGTGAAGATTCGCAAGAACTGGCGGAAAAAAGAACGGGTGCTCAAAGAATTCGGATATAAATAGAACTTGATACACTCAGATTAAGCTGATATTTGCAGATACATATATAATATTGTCACACTGTGGGCGTTTCTCACGACATATGCCTTGAAGCCGAATCGAGGTGTGACAAAAATGCTTCACGTCTCTCAGTCTTCGACAAGCTCAGACTGACACGTTTTTTAAATATATTATTGATGTCATGCTGAAGCTCTCGAAGCATTTACAGTTTTTATAGGTTATTAAATAAGGCAGACAGTCAATAACAAACCGCTCGATTCGACCAATCCGGAGAATTATCTCTATATTTATTTATCTCTCAAAAAGAACTAAGAAAAAATAAGAATGGTATTATTCCCACCTATTAAGAAAAGACGTTAGAAATTTCAGGGAATGAACGTTTAAAAGATAAGCTGTTTGAATCCCGATGAAATCGGGGTGAGTTCTTATCTTTTAGTGAATGAAGTGAAATTTAGGCTTTTCTTGATAAGCGGGTGATTCTTTTGGTTCGTTTTCTCATCAATGAGAAAATGAACATGTTTCCTTCTTTTGCCACAATAAAAAAAAGAATAGATATACCTGCGTGTCAAATTTCGAGAGACTCAATGTGACATAGACTCATTATCCCTATAAATTTTGACAAATATTCATTCATTCTTAAATCTGCTATTGAATCCTGGAAATTAATCATCACGTAAAGAATAAATCGCAGAGGATCCTACATGATCAGAGCAAAAGATTTCCGTCCTTTGAATGACTCCGGAAGCACCACAGAAGATCACTATTTCGTTGCAATCGCAGGCAACATCGGAGTGGGCAAAACCACAATGACCCGACTGATCAGCGATAAACTGGAATGGGAAGCATATTACGAGCCCGTCATCACCAATCCATACCTCGATGACTTCTATGCAGACATGAGCCGATGGAGTTTCCACCTACAGGTCTATTTCCTTTCCAAGCGTTTTGAGATGCAGAAAAAGATCGTGGAACATAATGTCTCATGCATTCAGGACAGAACTATCTACGAAGATGCTGAGATCTTTGCACGCACCCTGTACAAGAACGGCTCTATGACCTCGCGAGATTTCGAGAATTACCAGGACCTCTTCCACAACATGACCTACTACCTGCAGGATCCCGACCTGATCGTGTACCTGCGTGCTGATGTGGACGAACTATTGGAGCGCATACAGCAGCGTGGACGTGAAAGCGAGAAATCTATTCCAAAGAGCTACCTCTCCCAGCTCAACGATGCCTACGAAAGTTGGATCCCCCGCGCGAAAAAAATGACGCAGGTACTGGAAATAAATACGAATAATTGTACTGAGGAGGAAATTATTGCCCAGGCAGAACGCATTATCGAACGCATTGAGGAATTCTGCCCACCGTCAATTTTTGATAGGTGATATCTAAGCAACCACGAAATACCTGAAAAGCACTAATAAAGAAGGGAAGTTAAATATGTTATATAGGACCATAAACTCAACTCTATCCCCCTACATATCATGAAAAGGCTATAGTCGGGATGTTATTCCACCTGTTGGCTTAAGTCTATTTTCGATTTTCCTTTTTCTTTATTGGGAAATTGTTTTTCAAATTCGTTCAATATTTCCTCATTCACCTGGAATGCTTCGTCCTTAAAAAATCTTCCTTCCACATTTTCTAGACTATTCTTAGAAAGTTCCAATGCCATGAACGCATCAAAGTGCTGCCCATCCTTAGTTGTGATGTCATATTCTTTCGCATTCCTGAATCCAAAACGGTGGTAATACTCAGGATTTCCAAACAGGATCATTCCTCTGTATCCCATTTCCTTCGCCCGTGTAATGGAATAATTCAGCAGTTCAGTGCCGATTCCATTATTTTGTAATGAGGGTATAACTGAGAAAGGTCCCACGCTTAACACTTCATATTCATTATTTTTGTTATCAACAATTCTTGCTTTAGTCGAAATAATGTGCCCTACGATCTCATCTTCATGAAGAGCTACAAGGTCCAATGCTTCGATGTAGCTTCTGCTTTTTCTAAGCTGATGCAGGATCAGATGTTCGGTGCATCCGGGCTGGAATAAATTCCAGAAGGTTTCTCTAGTCAGGTTTTCTGTGGGGAAATACTCACTCTTATCTGTAGTTCTAATATTTAGTTTCATTGTTACGTCCTCAATTTTTTTATTAAAATTAATTTTGAATCACTTTTCTGTAAATATTCTCTTGCTTATATTCTAAATGTATGATGTTCATTGGGCTAACGTCTGGCTATTCAGTTCATTTATTTGTTATCTTTTTCTCGACTATTAAAAAAGGCGTATAGAAATTTTATGGAATGAACGTTTAAAAAGATAAGCTGTTTAGTACCGATAAATCGTTGCGAGTTCTTATCTTTTAGTGAATGAAGTTAAATTTTAGTCTTTTCTTGATCAGCGGGTGATTCTTTTGGTTCGTTTTCTCATCATGGAGAAAATGAACTGTATTACTCTCTACACAAACAACAAAGAGTCACTAAAAATATACTGGATTCACGATTCAGTCTCCATGGACTACGCCTCGATAAACAGGTCGGGAATGACATGGTTCTTAATATTTTTATAGGTTCAATTTATTTGACCTCATGAAAATTATCATGAAAAATCTTGTAATGGAAAACTCGTCTCAGCAAGCATACCCATTAAGGATAAAAGATAGTCTGATTTTATTCCTGCCTATTATGAACTCTTATCTTGACAATCAGAATGTAAGAATACTTATATTTATTCCATATGATGAAAGTGTCATGAAAGAAAGAGAAGAAAAAGTAATCTACGAGCCAGATGATAGTGTGGAGTATCAGGAAAGTTCTACGATGAGTACCACGCTTATCTCTATCGGACTTGCGCTCGCTGCATTCTTTTTTCTGGCTGATTTTCTGGGATACGGAACGTGGGATGAATTCGGCATCATTCAGATCGCAGGAACGGTGGGTGGAGTGGTGATGATCTTTGCGGGTCTTGTACTCAAAGCAATCGCGGGATTTCGTCATCACGAGTAGCTTCTCAACCCTATAATATTAAAACCCTCGCATCATCAGAATTGTAGTTCTTTCAATAATGTCTTGGGATTAATGGAATCGATCACAATTTCCTCACACTCATTAAAGTCTCTGAATGATTTCAATGCGTCAGAAAATGCAGGAAGGAATTCATTGAATTCATCAAATCCTTCCTCGAAAAATATATTCTTGAGAATGAGCTTTTTATGTTTTCTATCTGCCTTAGGATCGAACCGTCCCACAAGCTTGTCTTTCCACAAAATAGGTGTAACGAAGTAGCCATGTATGCGCTTCTTTGGGGTTACATAGCATTCCAGTGCATAGTCAAAATCGAACAGTCGGCGTACTCTGTCACGCTGGATGATCAGGTTGTCAAAAGGAGAGAGAATCAATACTCGATTCGGTAATTTTGAGATATTTTGCTCGTTGATATAATCAATTTGGCCATAATATCTCTGAGTGATACCTTCTACCTCAACTTCCTCAATTTCCCCAGTATATAACATCGCATTAATCGTTTCGAAAATAAGATCTCTACTTCCCAGAAAGATGTGATTACGAGTCTCATTTTCTGTAGCGATCCCATAACTTTGCAGTGCTTTTTTCACAAGGAATCTGCCAAGTTCTTCTCTGGAAGGAAGCGTCGTTTCAACAGTTGAAGGAAGAACTCGCTCAGTAAGATCATAGTATTTCTGGAACTTTTTCCGTTCAGTGATCATGAGCTGTCCCATGAATACAAGCATATTCAGTGCAAACCGCACCTGTGTTGATTCCCATGGAAGATTTTTTCCCTTTTTGAATGTCATTCCCGGTAATTCAAGATCCTTTGCCTGACATGGTCCCTTTTCTTCCACCTCTTTCAAGATTGGCTCGAGGAGATAACCGTACTTTTCCAGCCGCTCTTTCTCCCATTTTGAATTCGGGTCATCTGCATTATTCATCAGGTGCTGGTAGAACCGGTAATCCTTCATGGGCAGGTAGGATGCTGCATGTCCCCAATACTCGAAAATCTTTTTGTCCTTGCTCTGCAGTTCAAGCAGATATTTCTTTTGATACTTCGGAGATCTATTCCATAATGTATGATGATGCGCCCGTTGAATGACCGAAAGCGTGTCCACCTGTACATATCCGAGATGCTCAATAATATCCAGAACTGCTTGTTTCCCCGTTTTCTGAGCGGGTTGATCGAGCAGCTGAGAATGCAGTACGATCTGCCGTGCGCGTTGTCTTGAAATCTTGAAGGCCATTAACTATTAAATTGGAAACGATTCTCCTTCTGCCTGGTCTTTTTCTGGAAAAGAAAGGTGGATCTGGCGGAAAAGCCATGCTCCATCGATGCGTTCCAGCACTGCGGTAAAACGTGCAAACAAAGGATATACCTTCCCTTTAATCATAACGTCAGCATACATGTCGATAGCTGTCCAGGCAACCTTTCCTGCTGAATGAGCATGAAAATTCTTGAGTTCAATCTCGACTTTCTCTGACTGTGCAAAATCCCGTTCTGTACCTTTTATATAATCCTCGACAGTTTCATATCGCTCATGCTTGCCGGTACCGATGAAGAGAATGTTGCCATCCTCGGGAAGGAAATTCTTGATTTTTTCGATATCACGTTGCTCATAAGCAATCCAGTATCCCTCCAGTATGTCCTCCAGTCCCTTATGCAAAGCATGTTCTTCTTTCATATTAACTCCTTTTCTTTGATTAAAAATGAAATGCATCAAATATTTTTTTTTCGTCAATAATTATCTTGTTTATACAGTTGAGACCTCTCGATCAATCGAGGGACGAGTTCATTCCCTACTCTAAGACTGCCAATATTGTAAATAATTCTCGAACTTTTGAAAGATTTTGACTACAAAAAATTTCATCATTTAATACTAATAAATAACCTGTTCCTACAAATAAGTAAACCTCACTGCTAATTGAATTTGTTAAAATAAATCCTTTATGAACACAATATCCTCAGGGAATAGTATGTCCATATCTTTGATAATATTATCTGATACCTGAGCTTCTTGGTAATCAATGAGCTGATGAATAGAATTTCTTCCGATGAACATTCTGGAGAACGAGACGATCGATGTTTTTAGAATATTTTTCGAATGTTCGATAGATTCAATCGAGCCATCATGCACGCGGAAAGCGTAGGATGAAACTTTATTATCATAGAGAGGATCTGTGAGTTCTAGCTGGAAATCGAAGGAGAGGTTTTCTGGTGGATGATACCTGAGCATTGCTTCAAGTGGACTGATGACCTTGAACATCATCCAGGAATGCATCTCAATCTTATGCAAGTTGACTGGAACGAAGTGATACATATCAAAATTTTCGGGAACACTTATGATGATATCTTTCACCTGATCTCTATGAGGTTTGAAAAACTGGAATAAGCCAGTAGCACCAGTATGATTCACAAATCCATAATCCTTAACTTTGATATTGGTTCCAAATTCTTCCTTTGTACTAGTATAGACAAATATCACATAGGCAACATCTTGACCCTGATGACGGATGAGATAGTAGTATTTATCCTTTTCATGTTTCCATGGGTAAAACACTTCCTCTTCCCAGAATTCTTTTGTTCTGTAGGTTGCACCGTTGTACTGATCTGCAAAAGCTTCTGCTATTGATTGGAAGAGTTTTACGGAAGGTTCGTCAATCCTGACAAAATCAAATTGCAGATCGCTCTTACCAATATCATTTACGTCAAAACAACATCTTAGACGGCGGGAAGCATTTGCGTACCCAAAATTCTGGTAGAAGAGTGGCTTGAATGGTTGCAAGGTTGAGGTGACAAATCCCTGTTCGATCATATCTTTTTCCATAGCATAGATTTGCTGACGAACCAAACCGCGGTTACGTGCTTCCGGCATGGTTAACACTCCTCCAAGCCCAGCCATCGGGTATCTGATCCCACGTATATTCTGCATAAACGGATAATAGAACATGGCAGATATTACTGAACCATTTTCCTCAGCAACAAAACCCCGGCAATAATTCTCTATCTGGTCTATATACTGCATGGAATCTTCTTGAGACATATTAAAACAATATTTCACCATCCGTATATAATCATCTTTATCTTTCTGAGTATAGTGACGAACCTTCATGACCATCTCCCCATTGTTTTTGATGACTATTTTGTGTGTTCGTGTATTTTGTTGACAATAAAAACATCTCTTCTGATGTTGCTAACCTTGCAAAGGATTTAAATCAATGATAATGAAAATATGCTTCAGTTTATTGATCGGACTCATCTCTGGTTCGATGCTTTATGGGCAGGTCGTTCTTGTGCCAGTTGACGACACAGTCTATGATTTTCTGGAGCGTATGCAGACTAAGGGAATGCTTGATCGATGCTATTATGGCATGAAGCCTATATCACGTATGAATATAAGGAGTTGCCTGCAAGAAATTCAAACCCACGATAGCCACAACAACTTATCCTTATATGAGCAAAAGCAGCTGGAATCATTTCTAAAAAAATTTTACTTTGAGCAAAAATTTCTGGATTTCAATGACGACAAAGATGTAACAAGAAAGGTATGGAAACCCTTTAGATTTCCCTATATGTTTTATTCTGGCGAAAGTATGATTTCTATTGAGCCGAAATTCAGCGCTGAGTATCATATCAATACCAGCGATACTGCTACCTTTGCAGAAAATTATCAGCGTCTGACTGGAGGTGGCTATATTTATGGTTATCTTGGAGAGGCTATTGGTTTTTCTTTTTACGGTGTGAACAACGCAGTTCGTGGTAATGAGTTTGATGTGATAAAAATAGATTCTCCTCAGCAGGGAATTGGCATCAGGCACAAAGGAGGTGATAATTATTATTACGAAGAGGTTGATGCAGCAGTGTCGTTCTCTACAAAATATACAGACATTACCATTGGAAGATTCTCTAACTACTGGGGATGTGGACATACTGGTTCGATAATCCTGAGCAATAAAGCACCATCTTATCCTCAGGTTATGCTCAGAGTAAAATTTAATAACTGGTTACGCTTTGTATATTTTCATGGCTGGCTGGAGAGTAACATAAAAGATGATAGTACTTCATACTTCATTCATGCAACGAATAAAAGTGATTTTCAACGTAAGTTTTATAAGAAAAAATATGTCGCAGCACATCGCCTTGAGATTGCTCCAAGCAGCAGATTTACCATTGGATTTAGCGAGCTTCTATACTATGGCGAGCGTGATCCCGAACTGATATATTTTATCCCGATTATGCTCTTCTGGTCTGCTCAACGACATACCAATGATCAGGATAATGAATTGATTGGTATTGATTATGAGTGGATTCCCTGGCAAGGTGTCAAGACCTATGGCTCACTTCTTATCGATGAAATTGCCCTCTCCAAAATGTTCGATAAAGAGAAATCACATAATTACATTGCATACCAGTTTGGCCTCTATCTTGTGGATCCTCTCATAAAGGGGCTTGATCTACGAGCTGAATACACTCATCTCAACCCATGGGTATACACCCATAAGTTTCCAATCAACGAAGTGTCCTCAGATGACTACTGGATGGGATACTGGACAGGGCAGAATGCAGATAATTTTTATCTCAGTGCCGAATATCGGTTCAATCATAAACTGAAGATTTCTGCAGATTACTCTTTGTATAGGAAGGGTGCTCAGGACAGTATAAAGTATCAGTACACAATACCTCCGGTTGAAAAATTTCTCTATGGACATCAATATACTAAACAAGCTTTCGGAATAGCTATCAATTATGAACTATTCCCAAATCTCATTGTGGAAATCGGTTATAAATATACAGAATGTGATGTGAATGAGGAAAACATACGCAGCACAGAGCAAGACGAATATGTGAATCCGGTCTATTACAGAAATGATTTTTCACAATCAACTGTTTCTATTTTACTTTCCTGGCGATTTGATTAAGCTATTAGCATTATGAAATTATATTTTCGTGTACTTTCTTACGTCAAAAGGGTCTGGCCAAATGTGTTGCTCGGGCTTTTCTTTCTTGTACTTTATGCATCATTTAGCGGCGTGTCTATTGGAATGGTTTATCCTGTGATCGATGAGATATTTGTAAAAGAAACAGAGGAAGAATGGAATGCAGATGAGGAGGGAAGGAGTAAGGTTAACCTCGGCTACATATTTCAACAGACTGGATGGCTTATAGATAGAAGTGCGCAGGCAGTAAAAAATAACTGGCAAGAGAAAGATAGGATAGATAAGATCAAGCAGGAGGTGAAGGGAGTACTTGAGGAATTTGGAGAAAATAATTCAAAAAGTGCGATCCTCAAATTGCTGCTGGTACTCGCGGTATTTCTTTTCTTCATCAGAAGCGTTTCGATGTATTTTCAGCAGATCATCTTCAGAAGGATAGAAGAAAAAGTCATTATGTTCATACGTAATGATTTTTACCAGGCAGTTCTCAAAAAACCTCTTGAGTTCTTTCATTGTCATAAGTTAGGTGAAGTTATCTCGAGAGCAGTCAATGATGTTCGAATGATACGTGGTATGACGCTGAATTCGACCACAAATCTGATCCGCAATTTTCTCCTTGTGGCAGTATATGTTTTCATGATGGTAAGCGTGAGTGTGAACATGTCATTGATGACGCTTATTGTTGTTATTCCGATCTCCATTACCGTGAGCCTTATCGCAAATGCTCTCAAACGTCGAAGCAGAAAAGTACAACGTAAGTTTGCTGATATCACTTCGATACTGCAAGAAACAATCATGAATATACGCATTGTATTCTCCTTTGCAATGGGTGATTACGAACGTGCACGTTTCCTGAGAGAGAACAGGAAATTCTATAAGAAATCTGTTCATTTAATGTACACTGGGGAGCTTGTGACTCCCTTCACGGAGTTCATGTCTATTATGATAACACTTGTCATAATTTGGTATGGTGGTTTGCTGGTTCTCAATCCCTCGAATGCAATGACTGCAGGTAAGTTCTCACTCTTCCTTGTTGCGTTGCTTGCAAGCTTGCATCCAATCAAACAAATCGCAAAAGTCTATTCAGAAATAAATAAAGGACTTGCAGCAGCCGAACGTATATTTGAGGTAATCGATGAACCGGTAACCATCAAGGATAAACCGAATGCTAAATCAATTACCTCGTTCAATGAGAAGGTCGAGATAAAGGATATGACTTTTAAGTATCCTACGTCAGAGACTGTACTTCGTGATATAAACCTTACGATCCATAAAGGAGAAGCAATTGCTTTTGTTGGTCCAAGTGGAGGAGGTAAATCTACTCTTATGGACTTGCTTCTCAGATTTTATGATCCTGCTGAGGGTTCTATCAGTATAGATAGCATTGATATTCGGGACTATAAACTGGATGATCTTCGCAACCTGATGGGTATGGTGACACAGGAAGTTATTTTATTTGATGACACGATTGCTCGTAATATCTCTTATGGTAGACATGATGCATCCATGGATGATGTCATTGATGCAGCAAAAGCTGCTAACGCACATAACTTCATTCTTGAACTTGATAAGGGTTATGATACGATCATTGGCGAGCGAGGTGTTAAACTTTCAGGTGGTCAAAAACAGCGTATTGCTATTGCCAGAGCTATTCTGAAAGATCCAGAAATACTTATCTTCGATGAGGCAACTTCCTCTCTTGATGGAGAATCTGAATACCTTGTCCAGGAAGCGATATATAGATTGATGAAAGATAGAACAACATTGATAATAGCTCATCGTTTATCAACAATAAGAAACTGCAGTAAAATAGTAGTCATAGACAAAGGTATTATTACTGAGCAAGGTTCACATGATGAGCTGTTGTCACAAGAGAGTCTCTATAAAAAATTGTATAATATTCAGTTTAGAGATTTTTCTAGGAATAATAATAAGAATAATAATTAGAAACTATTTGATCATCGCTTCCATTGAACAATACAACTGAACAAATTCTTGACGTGAAGAAGTCTATAAAATCTTTTGTACACCACTTATGAGTATAATAATTAAAGAAATCCTCTTGATAATTGCAGCCTATATTTTAGGTTCTTTTTCGTTTGCACGGTTATTTACACGCTTTTACAGCAAAATAAATATTTATAAAGCGGGAAATTTTACTGCAGATCCTGGAAATGTATATAAGAACGTCAGTAAATCAATAGGAATCCTTTCATGGTTAATAGATTTTATAAGAATTTATCTTATCCTTTTTCTCACTCAATATTTTTTTCTTAAGGATAATCCCGTTATGCTCATGTTTGTAGGTCTTGCAGCTGTTATTGCACACTATTTTCCAGTCTTTCATAAATTCATGGGCGGATATAGCATACTCCCCTACCTTGCGCTTTTAACCTATTTTGCACCTATTCCATCAATACTGGTGAGTATAGTTTGTTTGATAATTATTATTTTTTATAAGCAGATTCGTTTTTCAAAATATCTTATGGTTGTCATGGTTCCTATAGTTAGTTATTTTTATAATCCTCTTAAGAGCATAAAGGTAGATGCAAAATTTTTACTTTTCTCTTCTATAGTTATGGGGATTGTGAACTTCCTTGTTTCTAAAAGACATAATAGTGAGATTTAGATATTCATGGCAGATGCAATAACAATAAGAGAAGTTAAATCTCGTGATGATCTCAGTACATTTATCAAAATACCATGGACTGTCTATAAAAAGGATAGAAATTGGGTTCCAAATCTAATAAGTATTGAGAAAGATAGATTTGATAAAAGTAAGAGTGCATATTTCAAGAATGCTATAGGAGAGTTCTTTATTGCCTATCGTGGCGAAAGAGCTGTTGGAAGAATAATTGCTCATATTAATTTTACACATAATGAATTTCATGAAGATAAGGTTGGTTTTTTTGGATTCTTTGAATGTATGCCAGATTATGAAGCAGCTGAAGCTCTTTTTGATAGTGCGTCACTGTGGTTAAAGGAACATGGGATGGATACGATACGTGGTCCGATGAACTACTCAACTAACGAAGAATGTGGCTTGCTTATTAAGGGATTTGATTTACCGCCAGTAGTAATGATGATGTACAATCCGCAATATTATGAAAACTTTATTGAGAAATACGGTTTCCATAAAGCAAAAGATCTCTATGCCTATTATCTTATTATAAATGATATGCCTAATCGTTTTGAACGTCTGATACATAAGATTTCTGATAGAAGTCATTATACAATAAGAAAACTAAGTAAGAAACATTTCATAGACGATGTGAAAACCATATTTGAGATTTATAATAATGCTTGGCAGTACAACTGGGGTTTTGTGCCTATGACACATCAAGAGATGGAACAACTTGCCAAAGACATGAAAAATATTATTGATTTTGATCTGGCTTATATTGTAGATATTCAAGACAAACCTATTGCTTTTTCACTCACCCTTCCTGATGTGAATCAAGCGCTTATCAAAGTGAGAGATGGAAGGCTTTTTCCTTTTGGATGGATACATCTTCTTTCTGGCATGAATCAGATAAACCAGGTTCGTGTTGTTACTCTTGGTGTGGTGAAGAACTTTAAAAACATTGGTATTGACATGGTTCTGTATTACGAAACTATCAAGACGTGTATACAAAAAGGATTGGGAAGAGGTGAATTGTCTTGGATACTTGAGGACAATCTACGTATGTCAAGACCTATAGAACGCATGGGTGGAAAAATTTATAAAACGTATCGCATTTACGATAAGCAGCTTATCTAAGCTATTATTTGTTACATATCATGAATTTTTCCTTTCTTAACTCGCTCTTTCTTGTTGGGCTTGTCGCAGCGATCATTCCTATTCTTATTCACCTTTTTATTAAATATAAACCGAAAGTTGTATATTTTAGCTCATTACGATTTCTGAAAGAAGTTCAGAAAAAAAAATCACGTCTTCTAAGACTACGAGAACTCCTTCTGCTTATCACAAGAGTATGTATCATTATTTTTTTCATTCTTGCTCTTGCGCGACCAGTTATAAAAGCTCTTTTACCTCAGAAATCTACATCGCACGCACCTACAGCTATTGCACTAATTATTGATAACAGCTATAGTATGAATTATCTGGAAAAAGAAAAACCACTATTTGAAGAAGCTAAAACTAAAGCTCAGCAGATCATTGATCTTTTAACTGATAAAGATAGGCTTATGCTGGTTTCGTTGGATAATACGTATAATAAGCAGCATGAATATTTGACCAATCCCTCTCTTGCTGAAAAGGAGCTTGATCGGATTTCAATATCAGACAATACACAAAATTTGGTGCAGGTATTGAAAATGGTTACTCCAATATTACGACGTTCAAATATGCTTAATAATGAGATATATTTCATTACTGACCAGCAATACATTACCTGGCGAGATATTCAGGAAATTGATCTGAGGACTAACCTTTTTGTGATATCTGTGGGTATGGATAGTACAAGACAAAATATCAGCATATTATCTGCAAAGTATATACCAAAAATACTTAGTGAGTCGAATAAGCCAGCTATTACTGCGACTGTAAAAAATTTTTCATCACAAACCGTTTCTGATGTTATTGTATCATTAGTTTTGAATAATATCACTCGTGCAGAGACCGCGATTAATTTGAATTCCTATCAATCAAAACAAATTTCTTTTGATGTACCACAGCAAGGAGAAAGCTTTCATTTTGGTGAAATTCGAGTAAAAGATGAAATACTTCCTAATGACAATATTTTTTATTTCAACTTTCCTTCCCAAAGCAGACCAAAAATCTGTGTCATCACTTCATCACAAATTCCCGAAGCACTTTCATCAATCCTTGATGTAATAACTCAACTTGAATGGGAAAAGAGTACTCCCCAGCAATTGAATGAAGCCACAATAGAAAACAATCAGTTATTTATTCTGCATGGGATAAATAATTTTAATGACAAATTGCAATTCTATATAGATGATATTTTACAAAAAGGAAAAGCTGTTTTCTTCATACCCGATGAACAATTGTATCTACAAAAAAATTTACAAAGCTGGCTTGAGGAAAGGAATATTTTCTATAAAAGTTTGGAAGAGAAATTTGCATCAATTGATTTTGTTAATCAATCTCATCCAATCTGTGCCATACTTACAGAAGAACATTTCCAATCTGTTGATATTTCTAAAATGTGGAATGTTACTACACTGAATTTTGTGCCACTTCTTTCGACGGACAAAGGTAATTCTATATTGTTTATAAAAGACAATTTTCTCCTTTCGGCTATCGACTTGACTGATTCCTGGAGTAACTTGATTTACCAAACTGTCTTTCCTGTTCTTTTCTATAATATTGGATATTATCTAGGTGATATTTCTTCTGAGATAACTCAATATACTGTAGGAGACCAGCCGGCATATGATGTTCAGTTAGAAGGTCAATTTACTTGCCAAATGCCCAATGGAGAAATCATTCCATTAACTTTTTCGGAGGATAAAAACTCTTTTATATTCACAGAACAACAAGGACATTACTTTATCAGCGATGAATCGGGGCTTATGAAGGTCTTATCATATAATGTTCCAAGAGAAGAAAGTGATCTTTCTATGATAAGTTCTGCCCAGAAAAAACAGATAATGAAAGATCAAAATAACATACATTTCCTCATTTCAGAATCATGGAAAGATGAAATATTGAGTTCTCGATACGGCTATGAATTTTGGAAACAACTTTTCTGGATCGTGCTTATCCTATTGCTTATAGAAATGGCACTTGCATATTCTGGTAAAGGATTATTCAAACGATGAACTCTAAAGAAATACTTGCACCAGAAGTTGCAGCAAAGCTCGAGCGTTTTGAGCTCCGAGCGCGACTCATTGTTGAGGGATTCATAACAGGCTTGCATAAATCTCCCTATCATGGCTTTAGTGTTGAATTTCTGGAGCACAGAGAATATCTTCCTGGTGACCCGATCAGGCATATTGACTGGAAGGTCTATGGAAAGACAGACAGATATTACATCAAGAAATATGAGGAAGAAACCAATCTTAAAGCTTACATTTTGCTGGACTGCAGTAAATCAATGGGATTCAGCTCGGGCACGATCACAAAACTGGAATATGGAAAAACCCTCACTTCTGCACTTACCTATCTGATGATCAGACAGAAAGATGGCGTGGGGCTTCTCACCTTCTCGAATAAGATCCTCAGCTATATTTCACCCAGAGCGACCTCTGTGCACATGAATACTATTTTTCATGAGCTTGATGTCTCTGACCCACAGTCAAAAACCAATACATCTGAAGTGCTGCACAATCTCGCAGACAGGATCAAGAAGCGTGGGCTCATCATACTCATTACAGATCTACTTGATGACCCTGAGAAGATCATGCTGGGACTTCAGCATTTTCGTCATGAAAAGCACGAAGTTGTGCTTTTTCATCTACTCGACCAGCAGGAAGTGGATTTTTCCTATAACAGAAAAACAAGATTTGTCGATATGGAAACTGGGGAGGAGATCATTACACAGCCCTGGGAGATCAGGAAGTTCTATCAGAATAAAATCGAAGAGTTAAAGAAGTACTTCTCTGCGAAATGCCATAACGCCTACATCGATTATGTGCCAGTGACCACCAGCACATCCTATGACACAGCGCTATTTGCCTACCTGATAAAGCGCCAGAGGATGATGTAAAATTTGAGTAAATAATCCTACCTCATTGTCATTAACCTGAAACTGGGAATCTCTTTATAAGTTTTTATCTGATCAGTCTATCACTCGATTCACTACTCGAACTATGTGATGCTCGTCGAATATATCTTCTAAAGGTGGAGATAAAAATATGTTATGATCCTTATGGTTTTCCAAAAATTTTTACACAAATTTCGTTATGTGTGTAACTTGTTAATCGATAATAAATAAATCAACGATATCAACAGGTCAAATGAAAGGCTGCTAATATACGTTTCCCGTCCTTAACTGATTCATTGAATGTTTCCACTGCCTCTTCAGATTTTTGAACGATGAGCTCAATTGCATGTTTCTCACAGTAATCGATCAAATCCTTCTGCACTTTCATGAGTCCAAACTTTCCTGTGCCCATCAGAACAATCTCGATCACATTTGGCAGAAAGGTTATGATGTCATCTAAAAATAGTTTATGGGACGTCTTACGCCACCAGTTTTCATACACTTTTCCGCCGTAGATGATCAGGTCGGATGTATATTCCTTACCATCGATAATCATTTTTCCAAAACTGTAAGTATCAATCTTCATATATTGTAGAGATTTTATTTCAATGCTTTTGTCAAGAAAATGCATGCAAAATTTGACAAACATATTAGGATAAAATTTCTTATTCGTAAGCATGCCAATATTGATAATAATTCGGGAGCTTACATGGAACTAAAAACAGTCACATTAGACTTTCCTGAGGGAAGTAATATCATATTGGGGCAGTCTCATTTTATCAAGACAGTAGAAGATATTTATGAGATCATGGTGACCTGCGTGCCAGGCATCAAATTTGGTCTTGCCTTTTCAGAAGCATCAGGTCAATGCCTGATCAGGAAAGATGGTACTGATGAAAAATTAATTGATAGTGCAGTGAAAAATCTTGAAAACCTTGATTCGGGGCACTGTTTTATGCTGGTAATGAGTGATGCATATCCCATTAATGTGCTTAATAATCTTAAGCAATGCTTTGAAGTGGTAAATATCTTTTGTGCCACAGCGAATCCAGTTGAGGTTATCGTTGCTGAATCAGAACAAGGAAGAGGAATTCTTGGTGTGATCGATGGGTTCTCACCCAAAGGAGTGGAAACCGACGAGGATGTGAAAAAACGGAAAGAATTTTTGCGAATGATAGGGTATAAAAGATAATGAGATTATTTCTTGCGATAGATTTTCCTCAATCGATTAAACAGAGTATTTACAGAAATGTGGAAATTCTAAAGGGGTATATTCCCAAGGGTGTGAAATGGGTTGAGCAGAAAAATCTGCATGTTACCTTCAGATTTCTGGGTGAGGTAAATGATTCGCTCCACGATGAGTTTTTAAAAAATATCAACCAGGTGACTATACTCCATAAACCATTTATCATGTCATTCCTGGATGTCTCGATAATTCCAAATCCTGTGCGTCCCCGCCTAATATGGCACGACATGAAAGATGAATCTGATACTGCAAAACAACTTTTTGAAGAGATAGATACTTCACTCTATGATCTTGGTTTTGATAGGGAGAAAAGACCACTTGCACTACACACAACTTTAGGAAGAGTAAAATTTGCCAGAAATATTGATTGGAAAAATATACAGGATAAATTGATGCCTATAACAACAAAAGTTGATTGCCAGGAACTCACTCTGTTTAAAAGTCAATTGACCTCCTCGGGTCCGATTTATTCAGTTGTAGAAAAATTCAGTTTAGAAAATAAATAATAAAACCGGAGGTAATATATAATGAAAAAGGACACTTACAAAGAATCCTTAGATACTGCAATGGGACAGATCCGTAAAAAGTATGGCGAAGGTTCCATTATGCGTCTTGGTGATGGCGTTAATATAGATGTGGAAACCATTCCAACTGGTGCAATAAATCTTGATGCTGCACTGGGAGTAGGGGGTATTCCTCGCGGAAGGGTTACCGAAATTTATGGTGAAGAAGCATCAGGTAAGACGACGCTTGCACTTCATATCGCAGCAGAAGCACAGAAAATGGATGGTGTGATCGCCTTTGTCGATGCAGAGCATGCACTCGATCCTTCATATGCGCGCAAGCTGGGAATCAACACAGACGAATTACTTATTTCTCAACCGGATACCGGCGAGCAGGCATTGGAAATCACAGAGACCCTCGTAAGAAGTAATGCAGTGGATTTAATTATTGTAGACTCTGTAGCTGCACTGGTTCCTCAGACCGAAATCGAAGGTGAAATGGGTGATTCACATGTTGGCTTGCAAGCACGCTTAATGTCGCAAGCGCTTCGTAAACTGACGGGAGTCATCAACAAATCCAACTGTGCGTTGATCTTTATCAACCAAACACGTATGAAGATAGGTGTTACTCCCTACATGAGTCCCACAACCACGACCGGCGGTGTTGCCCTTAAGTTCTACTCCTCTGTCCGCATCGAAGTAAAAGCTGGACCAAAGATCAAGACCACAAACAATGATATCATTGGTAATGTGATCTGGGTTAAGATCGTTAAGAATAAGCTTGCCCCACCTTTCAAATCAGTACAATTTGATATTATCTATGGAAAAGGCATCTCATCTCTCGGTATTCTCATAGATGAAGCAGTGAATGCAAATATCATTCAGAAGAAAGGTTCCTGGTATTCCTACGAAGGAACACAGCTCGGGCAAGGTAAGGATCAGGTTAAAGAATATTTGATAGAAAATCCAAAAGTACGCGAGAAAATTGAAAAGAAGGTCAAAGAAGCACTTGGTTTAACTGAACCGAAAGCTGATGAAAATAACAAAGATACAAAAGAGAAAAAATAGACGCTTATATGACATCTTTGTCGATGATAAGTTGAACTTCTCTGTATCTTCGAAAAAAGTTATACAAAAATTCGGGCTGGAACAAGGTACTACATTCCAGCCCGATGAGTTTATTTCACTCAAAAATGAAATAGAGCGTTATGAAGCCGAGTTAATACTCATTAATTATCTGAAATATCGTTTTCGCTCTAAGAAAGAAATCATACAAAAACTCAAATCAAAAAAGATCTCGAATGCAACGATTGATTTTCTGGTTCAGAAATATGAAGAGAAGGGATTTATTAACGATGAAAATTTTGCAGAATCTCTTGTGATTGATCTTGTCTCGCGTAGACCACAGGGTGCATATGCTATCAAGCAGAAACTACGTCAGAAAGGTATCAATAATGACCTGATCCAGCACCTGGCAGAAGAATATCTAACCGATGAAACTGAATATGAAATGGCAAAAAGAGAGTTATCAAAACGAAAGAATAGGTATATGAAATATGAGGGTAGGGAACGAAGAAATAAAGCTCTTGCATTTTTGCAAAGAAAGGGATTTTCATACTCCTGTGCTATAGAATGTGTTCAGGAAATGTTGTTTTCTGACGAGTAAAAAGTTTACTCTTCAGCTTCCCGTATCACCTTGATTGCGTCAATGTTCATGGTTCTTCGTGCAGGGATGATGGTTGTTACTAATGTAATTATGAGTGAGACAAGTGCAACAAGTATAAGATCAAAAATTTCTATTTTCACAGGAAGAGCCTGAAAGGGCATTCCTGCAATCGGGATATGAATGAATTGCCATTTAATTTGCGCAATCAGAATTCCAAGTGCTACGATGAAACCGGATATTGTGCCAATCAAATAAATGAAAATACCATTATACAAGAATATCTTCGTCACATCTTTCCTGGTTGCACCAAAAGATTTAAGAATTCCTATATCCTGTTTCTTCTGTGAGATCAGTTTTAGATAATTTCCAATCATATTGAATGCAGCAATCAGGAATATAAGTATGAGCGCAAGAAACATGACTTTTTTCTCAAATTTAATAGCAGAGAAGAGATGTTTCTCAAACTCGCGCCAGTCGAGGATAGTATAGGAATTCCCAATGTGGTTGCGAAGTCTCCTTGCTACACCAAGAGATGAATTAGGAGAAGTTGTTTTAATTCCCAGGTAGGTGATTCGATCTCCGATATTTTGAAATTTTTGAAGCATGTGAAGATCAGTATAGGAATACTTCATGTCGTATTCTGGTAGTCCTGTATAAAAAAGACCAACAACCTTGAAGGTCTTACTTCTTGGCATCATTCCAAATGGAGTAGGCTGATCTGCAATGGGAGAGTTCAAGGTTACCTCATCACCCCAGTTTACCCCCAAAGTAAACGCAAGATCAGATCCTAGTATGATACCGTCCTTGAGTTCCTCCTTTGTAGGTGCACCGATGTAAATCCTCGAAAGAAGAAAGGTTATCTTATCATGTTTTGAAAGATCGATTCCCTGACATATCGTGCCACTTACTTTTTTGTCATGAAGTAGCATGAGTTCCGCCTGAACCACAGGGCTTTTTGCAATAATATTCTTATCGTTTATTTCTTCTTCAAGCGATTGCCAGTTTTCCATAGGAGCATAATCTTTCCCAAAGATCTTGATCTCAGAATGAAGCCCAATGATGCGTGTGGTGACATCCTCTTCGAGTCCGTTCATGACTGACATTACAATGATAAGGGCTACAACTCCAAGAAAGATGCTTACCACTGAAATTACATTTCCAAATGAAAGAAATTTATGTCTTCCAGAGGAAAGATAAGTTTTAGCTAGATGGATGTAGTATTTACTCACGCAGCCTTTTCCCAGGTTACTTTTTGTGTGTTAAAGATATATTTCACGAAACCGATCAGTGAAGCATAATTGATCATGGTGATGTAAAATGGGGCAGTAAGAATGACAGATGTTTTCATATTTCTAGAAATTTTATATCCCAACCAACCGAGTAAATAGAAGAGTAACTGAAGAAACAAAAATACTCTAAAACCCAGCTTTGGTATACATATATTTGATACAAGAAGCGAGATCATGAAAAGAAATGAGAAACTGCGGAGGAGTTTATGTGAAATAAATTCAAAAGCAATCCTACCTCTGAAGGGATTAAGTAATTTCTTCAGCAAGAAGAGCTGCTGAAAATTCCCCACAGAAATACGAATGCGCCGTTTCATCTCACCACCGACGGTTGCTGAAACTTCCTCGATCGCAACTGCTTCTGGCTGATAAATTCCTCTTTTATTTTTTTCAACACCATACATCGGCAGAATATAATCGTCATTTATGGCATCTGCCGGCAATGTTCTAAAAAGGTATTTTCGCAGCGCATACAAGGCACCATGTGCTCCTAGGATTGAATAGAACTGACTTTCATGAGTCTTGAGGAGTGTTTCATAATGCCAATAGAACCCTTCTCCTTGAGCACGAGAGGTAGATGCGATATCCTCCAGAAGGTACAAACCAGATACACTACCAATACCTTTGTCTTTGAATGGTGCAATAAGTTTTTTTAATGCATCAGTTCTAAGTATTGCTGATGCATCGGAAAACACAATGATATCACCAGAAAGTTTTGGAACGATTTTATTGAGTAGACCTGTTTTTCCCTCTCTTTCTTTGAAGGCATACAATTTGATCTTGTCACGATAGAGTTCTGCATTCTCGACAGTTCGATCAGAAGAACCGTCTGAAGCCACTACAATCTCTATTTTATTTTGTGGATAATCGAGAGAGAGAACATTGCGTATTTTTTTCTCAATTACCTTCTCTTCATTATATGCAGGGATTAGTAAACTGATATTGGGTAGCAGTGATTCTATCTTCAATTCGTCATTACTGAATTTTTTGTAGGGCTTGGGAACAAGTTTAGATAGAAAAAGTATCACTATTGGATATCCGATGTAAATGTAAAAAAGTACGATCGCAGAGATCCAGAAGGTAATTATCCAGCCCATTTCTACTCGTATTTCATCTTCCAAAGAGAATGATAGAATTTATTTCCGATTATTTTTTGGATAATGAATTTAATATCCTGTTTGAGTTTCATGGATTTCCATGTTGCTTGGTCGCCACTAATTATGTTTTTGAATAATTCTTGAGTGAATGTCCTTTTTATTGGAACTCTTCCGAGTGAAAAGGGTGTTGTGTTGTGAGTGTTCATTTTATATTCAGAAGTGCATATTGATTTGTAACCAAGTTCGATAGCGATTTCAGTGATCTTTTTTTTATTCCGTCCTCCAGGTAGAGATAAACTTGTAACCTCATCATTAATTATTTTTTCGAGAGTTTTTTTCGATTCTTTGAGTTCAGTATAAACTGCCTCATCAGATACATTTGGCAGGAACACATGATTGACAGTATGAGAACCGATCTGCATACCTTTACTTGCCATATCCTTTATTTGCTGCATTGAAAACCCCACTTCAGAATCAATCCAACCAGTAGTAATATAAAAAGTAGCCTTGAAACCATATTTCAGCAGCAAAGGTACACAAATATCATAGTTAGGTTTATAGCCGTCATCAAAGGTCAAACAGATATGGGGAATATTATTTTTAAGAATCTCAGAATTCAATGCGAGGAACTCATTTACTGTAATTGCAGAGAAAGTAAGTTTTTTTAAAAGCTCGATCTGTTTAACGAATACTTCCTGGTTAAGGGTGTAGGGATCACCTTCCGGTAAGATGTCGTGATAGATAAGAAATGGAACAGCCCGTGTCTGCATTACTTACTTTTTCGAGAAAATTACTGGATTCAAGAATGTTTCTGCAATCTCTGTGGTATGAACTTGTTCGAGATCTTTTTCATGGAAATAGATCAATATATCATGAGTTCTGACAAAATCCTGATTTCTACGATTCTTATACTCCTTGTTTAATTTAGTATGGATCGCATATTTTATGTCTATTTCCTGTGCATAAGGAGGCCAGAGCATCACCGCTAAATTATTTTGATATACATAATATCCAAGTTGAGGTAGAGACCAGTATGGATTAACTGCGACTGTTACTCCACCATTCTGACTGCTTGCATCGATCCAGCGTGATAGATCTTGGTCAAAAGTAAGTTTTCTGCCCTGGCTTCTCACTTCAGATTTCTCATAATCAGGCTGGTAAAGAATGACTGGAAGGTCCATTTGAACCCCTGTGTGAGGTGAATATACCTGGGTGAAATCTTCAGGATAATTAATAATCAGTGCTGCTGATTCAACAGCAGAATTTTTAGAAAATATAAAATTCAACGACATTTCAATATAACTTTGGTCGGAGAATGCAGTGATCAGTGCAATATATTTGCAAAGGTCAAAACCACTGCTGCTTCTGAGATATCCTTCTGCCTGAAAAGTGGTTCTCATTGGACCAGCTTCAAGCATCTCAATTTTATATGTAGAATAGTCATATGAACTCTGGTAGAAGATACCGTTGTACGTAATAATAATATCACCTGACTCAGCAACGACCTCATTCTCACTATAAAAACCATCTCCATTGGTATCGAGCCAGGCTTTATCAATGATATTAAATGAGTGCTTGTTTAGATTGAAGCGTAATTTGCCAGTGCTGACTTCGATGTGATCCTCTTTGTATCGAACAGTAATACCAGACTTGAAGTTCATTTTTGCTAGACCTGTGCCATAATAAAGCAAAAATTGCTTTTCCTGAAATTCACTAAAACTTGCTCGAAAATCTATACGAGCTTCTCGAAAACTATTATCAGTCCAATAATTTTGTACAAGTAGTTGATAAGGCAGATCTATTCCTTCAGGTCCCTTTAAAAGCAGTGGTGTTTTATCATATACCTGACTTTCGGGGAATTCTACTATTCCAGAGCAGGGAGCATCAGAAATTTTTATCTTGTTTGGATTATTCACAAAGAAGGTGATCGTATTACCAGATGAATACTCTGTTTTTGTGACATGATAATCATCTTTGGTAGTGATATCCCTTACTTTCTGCTGAGAAGCAGCAGGAGTTGCATAGACTTTTGTATCCTCATATTGTGAGGTGATTAGTTTTACGTCATCAAAATAAACTGATACGTTCTTTGTTGGTTTCCACCGGAAAAAATTTAGATCCACAACCTTATCGACATTTATTGTTTTGGATATATTATCGATAGGAATTGAGAAATGATTCCATCTTTGTGGCTCGAGAATTAGATTGTATTTGAAACGATTACTTTTTCGATCTTTGATTTGTAGTATAATCCTCAGCTGTTCATCTGAGGGATTATAAACATCAAAATCTAGTGCTTCGAAGTTTGACCATCTTTTAGGGAAATATTGAAGGAATAGTTTGGGTGCATCACCTTGATTCGCGAGGAATTCTACTTTTCCGGAATGATTTCCATTTGATTTATATTGGTTCGATTGGTAGAGGATAACGTCTTCGTAACGCCATTTTTGTAACTCCTCCGGGAGTTCGAAATCACTGAGTATAAGAAAACCTTCTTCTGGAGAATATTCTGCCATCTCGGTTTCATCTAATAAGTCTCCAGCATCCTCGATCGTATGATATATCTTATTACGAAGAGGTGCAAAAAACTCTAACAGGATAGAACTTTGTTCGAAAAATCCTAGTATGTGAAAACCAACTATCACAACTATAACGATAAGGATTGAAACAACATCTTTGGAATAAATTTTCATATATCATGACCCTTTTTATACATAACCAAAGAATCTTTGAGAAAAATACTTGTAAAGTGATATTCTTTGGCAAGTCTGAAAGCACATTCGATTTTTGATCTTACCTTTTCATTTAATGATTTCTTTTTTGAGTATGGAGAAGTACCAAGACAAAGTTCATTTGAATGGAACATAAAGTTCACCCACTGTATCTCTGATTCAAATAATTTCCTTGCCAAGTGTTCAAAGACATTTAGAGGAATTCTGATATCCGAAGGACGAAACATCATTGATCCGACACCTTTATACCCACATTTATATAAAAGTGAACGTATCAGACTTGCTCCTTTAAGATTTTTCAGAAAATCTCCTTTGATACCTGTGACTGGAACTTCAATGAGAGTCCTTGCATCTTCGAAAGAAGAGATCTTAGAAATATTGTGCTTAGACGGGTAGTATGGATGGTTTGGTATTTTTACTCCGTTATGAGAGAGAGTTTTCTTAATTCCTTTAACTTTATTCAGGATATTGTAGGGAGCAAGAGAACTATCTGCAATATAATTATGCTCTTCAAGCCAGGATAGTGTTCTATTATCCACTCCCCATTTTCCTGCTCTGTGCGATCGCGGGGTGACGCCAAAATTCCTTTCTATAACTTTATGAAGAGTGAGCATTTTTTCAGAAAATAATTGTTCTGGTAATTCTGCCTGTATTCCTTCTAAGAGGCTTTCTTCTACTCCAAATTCATTTGGCTTAAAAAAGGGTGGTGTACTCCACACATGTAAGTGATGACCTATTTCACAAAGATTTTGGTCACTATACTTTTTTAGTACAGACACAGATTCGCTTTTTGTTGCTATCTCATAGGTAATCAAATATGTGGGTTTGATGTTATAAATATCACACAATTCCTGAAGGTAATGAACGCCAAATATATTGGTCACTTGATTCTCCTTAAACGAGAACCAATCCGCTTCAGTATCTATTGTTGTTATGAAATACTTTTCCATATATTCATGTTCAGTTTCTCAGATAAAACTCTTTCATAAAGATCCATAGTGTTTTTTATCATTTTATCCATGGTAAAATATTTTATTACTCGTTCTTTACCGGCTTTCCCAAAGGAAATTCTCTTCTTTGTATCATTTATAAGATATATGATGGCTTCGGCAAGTTTTTCAGGATTTTGAGGTGGAACTAATAATCCGGTCTTTCTATCGATAATCAATTCGGGATTACCTCCTACTTCGGTGGCCACAACCGGTTTTCCAAATGCCATAGCTTCGAGAATTGAGTTTGAACAACCTTCGACAAGCGAGCTGAGAACCACTATATCGGTACAATTTATATAATCAAGATACATAGAAGTATGATCTTTTAGAAACACACAATTAGAAATATGCAGGATATCAACAAGGTTTCTCATAGGCTCTTGGATCATTCCGTCTCCCATTGCAATGAAATTACAATTTTGATGAGAATCATACACTATTTTTGCTGCTCGGAAAAAGGTTTTGTGATCTTTAACAGGATCATTTCTTGCAAAAATACCAACCAATATTGCATCCTGAGATATTCCAAGACGGCTTCTTATTTCAGATTTTGATCTTGATATAGTTAAGTTCTGAAGATCTATACCGTTATATATTGTAGTGATTTTACTTCTGGATATATGTTCATCGCGGATAAGATATCGAGTGATGACTTTTGAATTATCAATTATTTTATCAGTAAAAGGAGAAAGGATTCTATCTACGGTTTTATGTAGTCGTGTTTTCCAAGTATCAACACTTCTCAAAGATGTGATAATAACAGGTGTCGATGAAAGTATGGCTGCAATTCTGCCATATGTATCAGCTGTGAAAAGATAGGTGTGCACGATATCGAACTGGTTTGCACGTATGAATGAATATAAATTTAACAATGCTTTCAGATCAAAAAAACCATGTTGATCGATAGAAAAAACAGGGATATCTACTTCTTCTATTTCTGGTTGAAGAGTTGTTCTTGTTCCATCTAGATTGCACACGACAATATGATAGTTACAACGTGGAAGTCTTTTTGCAAGTTCAATGATTTGCCTCTGAGCACCCCCCGAATCTAAATGATCGATAATAAGCAGTAGCTTTATTTTCCTCGCTTTCGTTTGATATGCCAAGCATAAACGTTTGATAAGATTTTCTGTCTTTGCTGTCATCACACTGGAAGTAAACTTTGACTGGACATCCTTAAGAGCCTCACACACCATTCTTTGAGCATGAACAGGATGTTCGATCATATCATTAATTTTATTTGCTAGCAACGAGCTATTATTCGGCTCTATCAAAATACCATTCTCATTATTTCTGATGATATCTGCATTCCCGCCTACATCTGTCACAATGGCTGGAACTCCCGAGGTTATAGCTTCAAGTAGTGTGATAGGAAATCCTTCACGGGTAGAACAGAGTATGAAAAGGTCTATTATTTTATACAACTCCGGTGTGTCTTTCCTGAATCCAGCAAAAATAACTTTATTATCTAGATTGAGTTCATGAGTGAGTTCTTTGATCTTATTCTCGGTAGGCCCAGAACCTGCAAATAATACTTTTACTCGCGGGTGTTTTACTATTACTTTTTTCAATGCTTCCAATAAAATTTCATGTGCTTTTGCAGGAACAAATCTTCCGAACAGACCAATGACAAAATCATCTGAATGTAATCCAAATTCTCTTCTCTTCTCATCTGTGTCGATTGTTATATCAAATGCTTTCGTATCGATCCCATTATTAATCACTACAAATTTATTAGATGTAATTTTTGAGCGTTGCTGATGGAAATCTTTCACGCTTGTAGAGACAGCAATAATTCGGATTGTGAGGTGTGCAAGTAATTGATCTGCTATATGATAATACCAGGGACGATTTTCATCTGTTGTGTGCTCGGTTGCAACGATAACGTTGACTCCTGCGAGAAATGCAGCGATCCTTCCCCAGAAATTAGCCGTCCAGAGATGTGTGTTCACTACTTGTATGTTGTATTTCCTAATTATTTTTATGATCTTTAAAACAATAATAGGATCAAATTTTGGTTTTTTATAAAGAGGGATGACTTGTATGCCTTTTTTCTCTACTTCTTTTGAAAAAATACCTTTGTCATTAAGACAGCAAATCATAGGAATAAAAATTTCTCTATTGGAATGTTTTGCAAGTTCAGTTACAACCCTCTCGGCACCTCCCAGTCTTAATGACCAGATTATATAGAGAATATTTATTTTTTTCATCTTAAAGATGTGCTTTTTCGAAAAAAATAGTAACGAGTTCTTTTACATTTTTCTTCACATCAAATTCTTTCTCCACAAGCTTCCTTCCATTATCAGTAATGATACGGTATAATTCAGGGTGTTCATAGAGATACAAGATCGCTTTCGCAAGCTTTTCGGAGTTTCTTGGTTCGACCGTGATTCCTGTGTCACCATCTTTTATGATCTCTGGTATGCCAGATACATTTGTTGAAATTACCGGTGTATACATTGCCAATGCTTCAATCATAACATTTGGTATGCCGTCCCTGTCTCCATTTCTTGAAATCACGCATGGCAATACAAACATACGAGCTTGATTAAAAAGGTCAAAAATAAATGAATGGGGTTTAATACCACAAAGTTCAACCTCAGCTTGTAAACCAAGTTCAGCAATTTGTTCGGTTAGAGCTTTCCTGCCAGGACCTTCTCCTACGATTTTACATATAAAGCTATGTCCCCATTTTTTTAGAATTGCAATTGCTTCGATGAGGTAAGGAAATCCTTTTTGTTCACATAATCTGCCGATAGAAAAGATAAGGTTTTCTTGAGTATTCTTATGAACCTTAGGAACGGTATCAAAGTCAATGCCATGGTAGTTTTTGATTATCTTCTCATCATGATGATAGTGCAGCAAAGAATCCAAGTATTCCTTATTGTATCCAGTACATGTAACCACAAATTCAGCAAGACGAACCTTTTCTTTGAGCATTGGATTTTTTAGAAAAATATCCCATGCATGCGCTGTAAAACTAAAGGGTATGCCAAGGATTTTTGAAATTATTATCGCGCTGGTCGTGGGAATAGTAGCCCAATGAGCATGAATATGTTGTACGCCTCGCGAATGTATAAGCCTTGCATAATGAAGGGATATTGGAAGGATTGCAAATGATTTGATCAAATATTCAAATGAAACATAATTGTATTTTATGAGATGAATACATAATTCAATAAATCTAATCGGATAGTTCCAGATATAATACAGAACGGAAAATAAAGTTTTTGTTGTAAATAAAGAAGAATAATGAGTTCTTAACAAGAATTTTTGGGCTTGTGGATGTATTATCTTATCTCTACATTTCTTTAATGAAAATAGAGTAAGATCAATATCGTTTTTCTCAAGTTCGATGATCTCTCGTAGAATAAATGTTTCGTGTGTCTCAGGAAATTGAGAAAGAATGTAGGCGATTTTTTTATGCTGCTTTATCTTTGGTTTCACGTCTTTTTTTATTTTCCTCGATCATTTCCTGAGTTCTTATTATTTTCAGTCTCTGCATCAGCGCTGCGATTATCCAGAATTGCCCAGCTATTTCGAGTGAGTTCATCCTGGAACCAAACATACATGCAACAGCTAATCCCACAATACTTCCCAGGAAACCAACAGAACACCCTTTAAAGAAATTATCCGTCGTATTTCTGAATACCCATAACGTAGTGAGAAAAACAACGACCAGCATTGATATAAAAACGATGAGTGCTGGTAAACCCATTTCTGCTGCTATTCGTAAATATGTGTTATGAGCATCTCGCTGTTCTTCAATTTCTGAGTAATCCATAATAAAGTATGGGAATACGCCAAATCCAAATCCCAACACTGGATTCTGTTTAATCATATTAACAGCACCCTTCCAGATGATGATCCTGTCTGACGCACTTTTTTCTACTTTCTCTTCAACAGATTGCTCAAAATAGGTTTGTTCCTGCTTGAATGTAGATTTGAATCTCCCCTGAATACTCTCTGGTAGTATCGATGGATTAATAAAAACAAAAATAATGAGTATTAATCCTGGTATAATCAGCTTTTTACTTCTTGTCATTACTGTCACAAATAGCGCGCTAGTTCCAAAAGCAAGCCAGGTTCCACGAGAATATGTGACATGTGCTCCACGCGCACAAAGAAGAAAATAGAACATGAAAACCCAACTTCGAACCTTATGAGCATTATATACGAACATGCCAAGAAGTAATGGTCCGTAATTCACAAAAAAAGTACCCAGTGTATTTGGATTTCCTGCGATTCCACCAATTCGTGCTTTTGACCACGTTGAAACATTACCGATATTCATATGCTCTCTAATCGTAATCAACGCTACTACAACTGCAGTAAACATAATAATAATCAATGCTTTCTTGATTGATTCCTTATCTGTAATATTATTCACTACTATGATGTAAAGAAACATAGGTACATACCAACGCCAAAAAGAAAATAGAAGGTTACCACCACCAATTTCCACTAAATGATAACTTCCCTGAACCAAAGAGATAATACCCATGACTGCAAATAAGAACAGCAGAAAATTCAAAGGTGTTCGAGCTAAAAATCGCTCTTCGCGTGATTCATGGCTTATGAACCAGGCAAACATAATAATGATTAAAAGCACATTCGTGAAATTAATTGCTGTAGCCAGATCACCAACAATAATCTTGCTAAAAGGTACATATAATATAAGCGCAAAAATCGGGAGCTCGGGTTTGTTTAGAGAAAAGAAAAAAAGAATTGCTATTGAAAAATAGCAAAATGTAAGAAACATTCTGGATTCAATATCAAGGTATACGACAATTGCTTGTATGAAAATAAAGAAAGAAACGATAAAATAAAATAATCGATTATTGGTTATTGGTTGATTGAGAATCCCAGCTTCAAATCTTGCTGGATAGGTGAGTGTGATTTGATTTGCCATGATCTTTGTATAATAATTTACATAGTATCAGATTTTAATTCATTTTGCTTGAGATAAAATTATTAATGGAAATTCAGAAAATTATTTTCCCATATTAGGGATTACACCAACAACCGGCACGCTGAGTAATCGTTCGATATCAATCGGTTTTTTTACATAATCTTTTAGATAATCAACCATGACGGGAAGTCCAATAGCCACAAAGAGAGCAAAGATAAAACCAATAAGTTGAGTTCTCATTTTACTGGAACCAGTAGGATTATCAGGTACTTGTGGTACATCAATAACCTGAATATCGCTTCTTACAAGTCTTTCCCACACGAGTATTTCTCGCAATTTATTATACCATGCATTATAATTTACTCTGCTTGTTTTCACTTCTGAAGATAAGCGTGCAAGCTCAGGGTCTACTTGTTCAATTTCCCATTCTTCTCTATAATCATAATGAAGAGGCACACCGATATATTGTTTATATTTCAGATAATTTTCTTCAGCACTTTTCAATTTTTCTGATGCAGTTTCCAATTCTTCTTCAATAAACTTCCTAGCTGAGATCATATCTTCTTTATTTTCCTGGAGATTCATTCCCTGCCAAAGGGTTATATATGCTTTTACTATTTGGTATGATATATCAGGACTTTGAGTAGTTGCAGATACGGTGAGAACGCCATCTCCTCGATATTTTATTGAACTGCTTTCTTGGATTTTTTGGAGAACATTTTTCTCAATTTCCTTGCTGTTTTCATTCTCTTTCACAGGTTTTCCCAAAAACCGTTTAAGTGAATAATAGGCTTTTTCTCCAATTATTTTTTTTATTCTCTGAAAAACTCGTTCTTTCAAATTAAGTTTATTATATAGTTCAAAGAATGTTTTTTCTGGAAGAGATCTCATCACAGATTGTGTAAAATCAAGTGATCTTAAACGAACGATTTCTTTTGTAATATCAATTCGAGAGGAACCACGACGAAATATTATTTCTTCACTTTTTAAAGGTATTTTTTCTATAAAGAGCGTTGCTTCACTCTTAAAAGATGATACTATTTCAAAGCTAATGAAAAAAATCGGTATAAAGATACATAAGAATACAATAATAATTTGCTTTTTGTGTTCTTTAAGGACTTGAGTATATTCTGTTAAATCAATTTGCTGCATTATCCTATTTCACCTCCAGCATACCCTTCTTTTTCTTCTCTTGTTGAACAAATTTGTTATTCATTACTACGCCAAATATTTCTCCACCTGCCAGATTTATCAATTCATTGGATTTCAGGACAGAGATCTTTCGTGTTTTTCGAGCGAGCACAACCATCAATACAATGTCAAACAAAGAGCTAAGAATTGCAGGATCGATATTTTGTTTTGAAGAAACGAGGACAGGAGAGGATTCTACGATAACGAGATCAAACATATGTCTGATTTCCTCAATAAGATATCTAAGATCAGTAAATGATTGACCCACAATGCCACTATACGTACCACTGGTAATGATTTTTAGGTTAGGAAAATCTGTCGATTTAAGTGTTTCCTCGAAATGCACCTTGTCATTGATGATATCTGTTACTCCATTCTGTTTGGAAAGATTGAAAACTTTATGAAATTCTGGATTTCTAAGATTCATATCAACCAGTAAGACACGCTGAGGAGTTGATGTGATAAAGTTCAGTCCAAGATTAACAGACATAAAAGTTTTACCTTCTCCTTCACCCGCACTTGTGAAAAGAATCGTTTTACCTTTCTGTTGGTTGATCTCTTTTGAGACAATCTTGTTCATTCGATTGAATTCAACGAAATTATACGTCTTGATGCCTTTATTTGGATTCATATTTTTATTGTTTTGAAAGAAGATAAAGTGTCGTAAAAGCTGATATTAGATACATAAAGTCTTTTAAGAAATCAATAGAGCCCTTCCATGCTTTGTATACCCATGTTTTACGCTTTTCTGAAACATAGATCGTTTCTCCAGAACCCACATATGGTATATCTTGAAAATTTTTATCCTCAATATATTTGCGTAAGTTTACTACCTTTGTTCGATAATTTCCATCTTTAAGTTTTTTTACAAGGAATATGTGTTCGAGATCTGCATTCGGTGAAGTTCCACCTACAGATATTAAAATATCAAATAGATTACTCCCCTTAATAGGTTCGATCAAGCTAGGATTTCTGACCATACCGGCAACACGAATTTTTTCTTCTGTATCTGTTTCGAGTCTCTCTTGCGGTGGCGTCCAGGCTCCTAATGACCTTTTAGTAGTTCCCATGAGCCTTGTCATAGGAACTACGATTATATCTTTAGATTTAAGTGGTGGTAACTCATTATAATCAGTAGTTGTAAGAAAATTGAACAAATCAACACGAATTGATTTTATCTCCGTGGATTTAAGTGTGTACATTGTTCTGTAAAGGTTTATTTCGTTCCAAATCGATCCATCATTAATACCACCTGCAGCTACAAAAGCACCTTGAATACTGGCATTTTCTGGTAGTAAATACCACCCTGGTGCTCCTACATATCCCAGAACTTGAACATATTTTCTTTTGTCTTTTATTTGAACTTGTACATCAGCTTGCCTTCGTAGATAAAGAGGTAAGGTAAAAAATATCGATTTCTCAAGTTCCCCGATAGTAAGACCTTCAGCTTTGAAATTACCTAATTTTGGGAGAGTGATATATCCTTCAAAATTGACTTCGTAAGTACTGAATGTTTCCTCATCTGGTAATTTAATAATTAGTATATCACCCGCAGTAATATAGTAGGTTCTTTCTTCTGCAGATAATACACCGAGGTCACCTTCCTGAAATTGTAGTGATTTGTATTCTTCAGCGCTGATCGGAGGATTAAGTCTTGTGATATCTATTTCGAGCTTATCTCTTTCATCAACAGCAGTATCTATACCCTCCTTTGTCAATGGGAGTTCAATACCACCAGCATATAACATGCATGGTACAAGAAATATTAAGAGCAAGATCATTTGATATTTTTTTGGCATATAGAACTCCATGAATATTTCTTTATAGGAAAAAAAATTGTCAACTATATTAGCATAATACAAGTAATTATTTATTTCATAGTTATTTAACTAAAATTCCTGAGATCACTTTCTTGACAGATTTATAATATTTTAAAGTAAAGCAAATATGAATTTTCAAAAAATTTTCAAGAAAGTACAATTTAGGACCTTTTTACTGGCAAAAAATCTTTTCCAGCGGTTGATATATAAAAAGTCCATACACAAAGTACTTGTTTTTGTGATCGCATGCCAACGATCTGGCACGAGTATCATGATGAAAATATTTAATAAGGATTTTCGCAGTAAGGTATTCGAAGATGAACATAGTCCTATCACTTCTCAGGATACAAAAACGTTTATCCGTTTTAATTCTTTTGATTCTCTTGATAATATTTTTAAAAAAGTTCATGCGGAAATTATTGTTACTAAGCCACTTGTCGAAATCCAAAATATACGTTCCTTTTTTCATCATTATCCAAATTCTCGAGCAATCTGGATCTATCGACATTACAAAGACGTGACGTTTTCAAATATTACACATTTTGGCATCAATAATGGATATAATAATTTGCAACCGATACTTGAAAATGATCAAGATAATTGGAGGTCAGAGAATCTACCCTCTTCACTCCGTGAAGTTGTTCTAAAACATTATACACAGAACATTGAACCATATGATGCAGCAGCGTTATTCTGGTATGTAAGAAACGCACTATTCTTTGAGTTGGACTTGGATAAAAGAAATGATGTGATTATGTGCAAATACGAGTATTTTATCCAAAATCCGGCGAGCGATATAAAGCGCATATATAAATTTTTACAAGTAAGTTATCCCGGAGATAAGATCGTAGACGAAGTTCATACAAGAGCAGTGGGAAAGGGGAAAAAAATTCAATTGACCAGTGCTATAGATGATTTGTGCAACAATTTATATACAAAGATGGATCAAGTTTATCAAGAGAAATTATCAAGGTAGTAAGTATTTGACTATTGTTTTTACAATATTTTTTATCATCGGGAGATTGAAAGGATAGAACTTACAAGCTTTCCAATATTCCAGCAAAGCTTCTCGAGGAAATCCTTTCCATGACAAACTATCAGCAATCTCATAATGTATTGCGCTTAACATTTTACTTCTCTGAAAGTTCAATCCTTTTTTTTCAGGATAATATTTATTTATAACATAATATCTGCCCTTGATCATCTTTTCTTTATGTTGGCTCATGCTATCTGAACGGACTAAATACTTCACCAAGGGTTTATCGATATAGTATGCATTAAAATATTTGGTGAATCTTATCCATAAATCTCTGTCCTCGACACCCAGTTTAGAAAGAAAGGTATCAAACAATCCCACTTTATCTAGGCATTTTCTTCTAAGTAGTACCGTTGAAGTTTTAACTGCTGCTTTTCTGAGCAATAAGTATTTGCTTATTTTTCCGGATAAATATTTTATTTTTGGCTCATCAATATAAAGAAAAGTTCCTTCTTCTGATACCCTAATATCGTTTGTGTGAACTAAGCAAATGTCCTTTCTTTCTTCAATTATCTCCATTTGCATTTCAAGTTTCTGAGGTAACCACTCATCATCGGAATCCAGCAAAGCAATATATTCGCTTGAAGTATTTAGTATGCCGGTATTTCTTGCAATTGCAACGCCCTGATTTTCTTGATAGAGGTATATGATCTTATCTTGATATTTTTCAAGCACTTTCTTTGTGTCGTCAGTAGACCCATCATCAATAACTACAATTTCATAATCATGATAGGTCTGAGCCAATACGCTGTTTATGGATTTTTCTATATAATCAGCAGAATTGTAGGTAGGTATGATAACAGAAATTTTTTTCATATTTAACTGTTTTGAACTATTGTGTTTAAAAGATTGACGAGTTTTTTGGTTAGATTTACTCTATTGAATTTATTAATTTCCTTCCAATCTGGATTGATAAATAGCTGATTATTTTCCCATAATTGGTAATAATGCAGTATTGCTTTTTGAATCATTTCTTCATTTTTTGGTGGAACTACAAAACCTGTTCTTGTTTTTTCTATTGTGGTTTTTGTATCACCCTCTGGCGCAAGGGTTAAAATAGGACGTTTCGAAACGATATATTCAAATACTTTTCCAGGAAGCATGACATTAGCGAACTTTACATCATCTACTATAAGCAATAAAATATCTGCCTGTCTTTGTCTCATTAAAATCTCTTGATGAGCTAACCAGCTTGAGATTATAATATTCTTTTGCATAGAGTAGTTATTAACAATTTTATCAAAATGCACTTTTTCTTGCTCTAGAATTTGACCAATGAATACAAGTTTAAGATCTCTTTTTAAATCTGCATTTGCACTAATAAGCTTTCCTACCGAAGGGAGGAAAAGATTATGATGTCTATGTGGTGTTATTCTTCCAGTATAAAGGATATTGAAATACTCCCCCTTGATATATTTTACAGTAAGTCCAGACATCATTTCAGGATCAAATCCATTAGTTATAATAGCGGTATTTCGAAATGATATGTCTGGAAACTCAGAACTTATTACTGGAATCATTTGTGATGAGATAAATGTAATACAGTCCATATTTTGGAGAAGTTCTTTCTCTATTACTCGTTCAAAATTATTTCGAAAACTGGTGAATCTCTTCCTTCTAGTGACGTCATTTGTCCATAGATCTCTATAATCAGAGACCCAGGATTTTCGAGTTATTATCTTCAAGAAATAAGCCACAATATGGTTGGAATATACTGGAACCGAGGAAAAGATAACATCAACATCAAATCTTCTGATAATTTTGATTCCCTTGATAACTGCAAAGGGTAACCACAAAATTTGTGAGCCTGGTATCAGTATGTGTTTATTTACAAATCTGGTATAACTATTGATACAATTCGATAGAAATGCCTTTATTCCCGTTTTTTTACTTGATGGGCGAATTGATTTATTTGACGAGATCTTTTCTTTCTCTGTTTGATCTTTTTTCCTTATGGATTCTTTAATATTTCTCAACATAGCTGGAAGTGTTGGTGGCATAAAGGGACGATACACTCTGAGATTAGGTGGTATTTCTTTAAGCAAAGAATCATCTTTTTCCCATAAATATGAGGATGTAGGTGTTAGAATAATCGGTTCCCAACCAAAATCAGTAAGATACTTCGCAAACTGCTGGATCCTGAATCTGCCTATATGTTTATAAGGTGGAAACGTATCTGTGATAATCAAAACTTTTTTCATTTTGATCATAATTATATATAGTTCATAATAGTTAATAAAATCATACAGATATCAAATTTCTTATTTTCATTCTTTCTTCTTTCTTGAATCCCAAAAAATAAATAAACACTAAGAACAAAATAAATTGAATAATGAAAAGAATAATGAGTCTGATGTAGTCTGGAACAATAAATTTTCGAATTAAAATAAAATACGAACCTAATATAAAACCTGAAAAAATAAAACTCCTGAGCATAATAAAGTAATATTTTAGTATATTTTCACCCAATACTTTGTTTATATACCAGGGCTGTATAAAAAAATTAAAGACGAGCATTGGAATTGTTGTTCCAAGAGCTACCCCTATCAATCCATAACTCCTCACAAGGAGCAAGCTTAATGATAAATTTGCAGCACCTTCTGCAAGATTAGAATAGGCAATAAACTTATTCTTTGATATTCCAACCAAGACACTGATTGTCACGAATTGAGATAGGTTTATTGTAGCGCTTATTACTAATATTAATAATACTGGATAAGATTCAATATAACTGATACCCATCCAACGTTCGATGAAAGCCTTTCCATAAAATATCATCGAACATCCAAAAAAAATGGAGATATAGATATTTACTTTTGTAAGAAATTTAAATTTTTCACGAATCGAATCAAAATCTCCTCTGCCCTCTTCCTGGCTTACATAGTTACCAAAAACACCAATAGTTGCGATTATTAAAATCGAAAAGTAATTGACCATGCTTGCAGCGATATTATAATAGGTTACAGCAACTAATCCAATGAAAATTGTTAAAACAATAGTATCTAATTTATATCTAAGTGTTTCGGCAAGTTGTGCAACGAAAGCGAAAAATGAAAAGGTAAAAAGCTCTTTAAGTTTTTTCTTGCTGAATAAGGACCACTTAATTTCAACTTCACTATGTGTTTTCTTTATATAGAAATAGATGAATATTGATTTGGCTGCATTACAAATAAAATAGGTTAAAGCTATATAAATTAGCCCTTTCCCCAAAGAAACGAAAAGAACTAACAGCCCATTTAAGACGACAAGATGTGCAATATTTATGATCTCTCCGACAGTGTACTTCAGATGAGAAACGAGTACTGCACCAAAAACACTCATTGGTGGAGCCAAAGCAGTATTGATGCCAAGTATCAAAATCAATATCCTGAAAAGAACCGCATCGTAATGTTTTACATTGGAGAATAGCTCTGCTCCAAAGAAAAAAAGAATAAACGTTACTATCACCATTATCACAGAGATAAGAAGATAAATGTAGAAGGATGTACTCGCAATTGTTGACATGTCATTTTCGCTGCGTCTTCCCACAGCTTGAGAGAGAAAGCGCGAAACAGCATTACTAAAACCCATTCTTAGCAAGGTATAATAACTCATGAAGGACATGACCAAAATCCACAAACCATACAAACTATCCCCAAGGTTGTGGACGAGGAAGGGAAGCATGAAAAATCCAATAAGAATTTTTAAAAAAGCAGAAAAGGTTCTTAAAATTGAACCCCTGAATAGTTTAATACCGCGACCCTCAAATTCAACTTTCATCTTTGATTTCTCAAAAATCTTAATGTAGATCTTTTAAAAATAAATATCTATTCATATTTATGTGTTTATAAACGAATTAATTAGCCCTTTTATGGCTTTGATATTTGGATAGGTTATCAATGATTTATAAAATTTGTTCATTGCTTTTCTTCTTTTCTTATCTTGCAAATACATATACCCAAATTTGTAATATAGATTTGCGAATCTTTGCTTAACTTTTATTTTGTTCTTATCATAAAATACAGAATTGCGGACAATATAATCTTTTAGAGTTTGAATATCGATCATACTGTTCTTTTCGTAATCCTGCTTACTCAGACTTCCTCTCCATACTCGTCTTTTATATAACTTTTCTCTCACAACACCTGCTCGGAAATGTTGTGTTAAACTTAGAAAGAATTCAAAATCTTCTCCTACTTCGAGTTCTTCATTGAAAAGCGCTGTTATTTCCAAACATCTCCGCCTGAGGATTATTCCTGAAGTAATAAGAAAGAAATCCATAAAAAAATCTAATAAAATATCTCCTTCGACCAGTTTGACTTTACGTACATAATCATCAATAATTTTGCCATCTTTATCAACGAAATAATTATCACAGTAAACAAAACCGATCTCGGGTTTTCTCGTAAATTCTGAGATTTGCTTAGTGATTTTTTCAGGTAGCCAGATGTCATCTGCATCTAAGAATGCAATATACTCTCCATCAGAATTTGATATACCTGTATTACGGGCAGATGCTGGACCCGCTTGGTTTTGATAATAGTAGGATATCTTATCAGGATTATCGTGTATGTAATGTCCGGTAATTTTTTTTGTAGTATCAGTGGAACCATCATCAATAATAATGATATGAATGTCTTGATAGGTTTGTTTCAAGACGCTTTCGATTGCCTGACCAATAAACATGGAATTATGACTTGGTATTATGACATCAACCTTTGACATACGGAAAAACCTCAAAAACATTCATTATATGTCAATAATAAAAAAATATTTCATAAACAAATAAAAATTACTTTACAATCAAAGTGCATAAGTTGAGTTTATATATTAAATAAAAATTACGCAAGGTGGTACGCTATGCCAGCTACATTTACGTTACCTGATGGTGATACGATACTGATACCCCAGATTAAAAGAATATCCAAGATATATGCATACAAGATGGACATGAACAGGGGTGTTGTGAAAAGGATAGAAGACCATAAGCAGCCAAAGAATGTATCTGAACTTGTCAGTATCGAACGCTATATTGATGTGATAGATAAGAGTGATGTAGCATCAGATTTCTCTTATATTGGATTTGATATTGTTCTTTTTGATAATGATGTAAAGAGGGTCTATAATGACTTTTATCTCGAGTTGAAAAGAATGCAGGATAAGGAAAATTTCACGTATGAACTTGCTCGAGGAAAACTTCGTGATATCATACGTACAATTGTCACAGTGAAAGAGGATCTTATTACCGCGATCGAAGATTTTTATCAAACCCATGGAATCCAGAGAACATAAAACAATCGAATAATGAAAAGACATATCTCCATTTTTTTGCTCTTACTTCTTATTATTGTATGTTCTGTTACTAATCAAGCACATGCGCAGGATATGAGATTTTTCTGGCAGAAGGTCTATGAGGATTTTGAAGCATTTAGAATTGGAATTATGATACCGACATCGGATAATGGCTTTATTCTTAGCGGAACTTTGATCGAAACAGATAATAATATCGATTGTTGGGTTATGAAATTTAATCACCTTGGAAGTATCGAGTGGTACAATGCTTTCGGCAGTAGTATTTACAATGAATTTCCTTACTCCTGTATACAATTAAGTGACAAGGGGTATATCATAGCTGGTGTTCAAAGAAATAATAAAGACAATTCTTCAAAAGCATGGATTATCAAAACAAACTCTCGAGGTATTCTGCTGTGGGAGAAAATCTATCCGCAAGATGGCACTGGTGCAGTGTACGCTCTATGCAAGACTCAAACCGGAGGTTTCGCAATTGCAGGAAAACTCTTTGTTAATGAAAAACTCAAAGAAGATGCATGGATTCTTGAATGTAATAATAATGGTGATGTGATATGGGAAACAACTTATGGTGGTATAAATAATGATGTTATATATTCTATAGTGAATTCACCTGAAGGGTATGCCGCTTGTGGCAAGAGAGTAGTTGATGTCCAGAGAGATGCTGATTTTTGGATTTTAAAGTTAAATGTTAATGGAGAATTTGAGTGGGATAGAACATTTGGAAGTACCGGGGATGATACTGCACTTGAGATCTTCATGATGAAGGATTTGGGTTTTACTTTTTGGGGACATATGATAAATAAGAGGACAAATAAGATCGATACCTGGGTGGTTAAACTCAGCAGTGAAGGCTATATAGAATGGGAAAAGACAATTGGTGGCTTTGGCGTTGAGATTGCATCCTCCATATTTCATACTGCAGATGATGGTTTCATGATCAGTGGAGAATCAATATTTTCTAATGATTTTAATAGCAATTTCTGGATCCTTAAATTAGATAATAATGGTGATATAGAATTCGATAATGAGTTTGTGGGACCTGGGCGGAAAAATTTAGGATTGTTAATACAAGTAAAAGACGGTTCATATGTACTATCTGGTTTTGAACAACCACAAACAAGCTATAAAAAAAATCTCTTTCTTTTTAAATTTAGACACAGAATGAATAGTGAAGATTCTCTCTATGCTCAAATCGCAGACTATGTTACATCAGATTATGTAGGAGGTATGTTTCTACCATTACGCAGAGAAAGGTTAAAGCATTTTGAACCAATTATCTACATAAGCGATAGAAATAAATTAGTGCTTAATAAGGAAGAACCTGATCCAATTACATCAATATTTAAAAATAAATATTATGAACAGACCTTTCAGTTCCAAGTCCAAACCCAAACCAAATCAATAAAGGATTTCAACCAGCCAGGTGTCTATAGAGAAATCCCTGTTATCCGATATTATGGAAGGTATGGAGCCTTGTTTTCAGGAATGGCATCTCGCTATATTGATAAATATGTTAATGATTATACTGTAAGATTATTACCACGATATATTCCCCGTTATACATACCCTTATGCAGAATACAAAGAAATATATGAGGCATATCCCAAAGGGGAAGAAGAGGTTCCCACGGATTATTTATCCAAGGATTTTGGATGGAAACAAAAAAGTGCGTTTTCATCTAAAGCTCTGTATAATCCCGGCAGTTCAAAGCCACAAGAAAACCCTCGAAAACAAAAGGTTTCATTCAGATTAGCTGAATATACCCTTTCCACATCCATGCTTATTCCCATGATCTTCCTTTGGCTGTTGATTTTAGCTGCAATTGTTGTTAAAATACTTTTTTCAATGCGCAAATAATATGAGATATTTTGCTTCTGCAATTTTCTTTTTTCATTTCATTTTTCAATCTCTTTTTGCACAAAATACCGTAATACCAAAACAATTTATCGTCGATCCACCAACTTTTCGTTCGCTCGCATTTCGTTGGATAGTTGAAGGAGATGACAATATCAATGCATCTATACAAGTACAATATCGGAAAAAGGATACCAATGATTGGAAATTTGCTCTTCCGCTAATGCGCATTGACGGAGATATTGTGAATAGAGATTTTGATTTTTTCAAGACCGGTAATCTTTTCGCAGGAAGCATCCTTTTACTGGAGCCCGGAACAAACTATGAAGTTGAATTAACACTCGCGGATCCTGACGGATATCTCGAAAACAAATCAATTATAGTATCTACTAGATCACCAGAGGATTCATATAAACCTCAAAAAATCTTTCATCTTTACCCGGAGGGATACTCAGAGGAAAAAGCAAAACCGCATTATTCAAACCTGAATAATATGCTATCACAACTCACTCCGGGAACGATGGTTATTGCACATCATGGAACGTATTATGGAACATATGAATTTAAAATATCGGGAAGTGAAGTGAACCCTATAGTGATTAAAGGAACTCCTGAAGGTGAAGCGATTTTCGACGGGCAGGGATCTGATGGAAAAATATTTGATGTACAGGACAAAAGCTATGTTAGATTCGAGAATCTGGTGATGAGGAATGCACATACAGCAATAAAAGGTAATAATGCTGACGGTATTCAAGTGAAAAACTGCTCGATCTTTGATGTACATTATGGGATTGTGTCTATGACCAAGACCCATGACTGGGTCATTGCAAACAATCGAATTAAAGGGCGTGTCGACGATTGGTCGAACAGAAAGAGAGTCAAAGATATTTATGGAACATGTACAGGAATTATTATAGACGGAATAGGGCATGTAGTCTGCTATAACACCGTGTCGGATTTCTGGGATTGTGTGACGATCAGCAATCTGGAAGAACCTGAGCCCTGGTACGAACCGCATAATATGTGTATAGATTTCTATAATAATGATCTCTACAACGCAGCTGATGATCTTATCGAAACTGACTTTAGCTATTATAATGTCCGTGTGTGGAATAATAGACTTTTAAATTCTGAAACAGGCATTAGCACACAACCGGTCTATGGTGGTCCAGTGTATATTTTCAGGAATCAGATTTATAATGCAAGAACTCCCTTAAAACTGCACAACTGGCCATCGGGTCTTCAGGTTTACAATAACACTATTATTAGTTCGGAACGGGCTTTCTGGTCCGATCCGATCTGGCAGAATGCGCGCATAATGAACAATCTCTTTCTTGGCGCAAGCTCCTACTCTATAGCTACAGGTTCTCCAGATCCCCGAACGATCCTTGATTATAATGGATACTACCGTGTACCTGGTCAGGAGAAAATGATTAAATGGAGTACTGATAACAGAAAGACTTGGGCACGTCTTGAGAATCTTGGGCAATTTACTGCGCAATTCGGACATGAGACTCATGGTATCATGATTGATTATGCCATATTTAATAGAGCACAACCCCCAGATGATTCACATACTTTTTTTGATTACGACATTGACCTTATCTTAAAAGAGAACTCGGTTGCAATCGATGCAGGATTATATATTCCAAATATTTCTGATGGTTACACTGGTTTAGCTCCTGATCTTGGATTCAATGAAAAGGGAAATACTGTTCCACATTTTGGGCAGTATGAAAACTTTAACTATTAGTTTCATTTCGAAGAAAGAATATCATGAAAAAGATAAAAATACTTTTCTTTATGTGCATGCTTCTCACTGGAGTTCTTTCTGCTGAACCTTCGGATTCAACCTCAGTGCTGCTTGCTTTCCTTCCAATAAGTATGGGGGAATACGAACGTCTTGTAGATTCAGTTTTTATAAGAACACAAGAGGAATATTATTCTCTTATAACCACACTTAAAGGAAAGCATAGTTGGGTTGACGAAGAACCGCTTGAAATCGACTTTGATGTATTCAGTTTGGTCTGTGATGACAGCTGGGCTGATTGTGTTGCTTCCTTCTCCTATGAAGTTATTAAAGATACATTTTCCAAAAAAGTGCTAATTACTGTTACAGAGCATTATGGTGGCGGACGAGGAATGTGTGACTTTCATCATTGGTTTTTGATACAAAGAATATCTGAGGACTATACTGTAAAATTTATTTATGCAGAGGGAGAGCCAATATACCCGTATGGAAATTAAGATATGTCCTGTCTGCGGGAAAAAATTTCCCTGTTATCTCAGTGACGAGTGCTGGTGTGCAAAGTTTCCTAAAATATCAAAAGATCCCGTCAAAGATTGTCTTTGCGCCGATTGTCTAAAAAAGGAAGCACTTAAGCAGGGATATAAAGAAGAGGAAATTCCCGAAAGAACGGAAGAGAAAATAGTCTTGATTACAGCAGAAGAAATCAACGGAAACTGTCCAGTATTTAACATTGGAGATATAATTCTAATCAAAAATGGAGAAGTTGACCTACAAAACAGCGATGCCTTTTGCATTCATGCAGCCCATGTTTTGCTGTACTATGCACTTACTATTCGTGAAGGGATCAAACCAGTCACCTTGGGTCTTGCCACCAAAGGAGATAAAGCTTTTGTGCGTTGTCCAGATCCGGGTCCACCTCAGACACATGGCGGAACCGTTACCTTCTCATTGGAAAAGATCGGCTGATATTTAACAAAAAAATAAATAACCCTTGACGTTTAACCTGCTAACGATTACAAAATAGGTATGAAATATAGAATATCAAAAATTACTCACCAATTGATCCAATTAGCTCTAGGAGAAGACCTTGCAGATATAGGTGACATAACCTCAGATTCAATCTTCAGAAATCAGAAAGGTTCATTCTATTTAGAATCAAAACAAGAAGGAAGGTTATGTGGCTCAACTGTATTCACTTATGTATTCCACATGATTGATCCATCTACAGAAGTGAAATTCCTATACTCAGATGGAGATACACTAACAAAAGGAAACATTGTAGCACAAGTAAACGGACTGATCAAAAATATTCTCAAGGGAGAAAGAGTAGCACTAAACTTCATCTCTCATCTTAGTGGAATTTCAACAAAAACCACTCATTTCGTTTCTCAAGTTAGGAATACAACCAAAATTCTCGATACAAGAAATACCATACCCGGACTTAGGGAGCTTCAAAAATACGCTGTGATATGTGGAGGTGGAAAAAATCACAGAATGGGACTTTACGACATGGTTTTGATCAAAGATAATCATATTGATAAAGCGGGTGGGGTCTCCTCTGCAGTGAAGAAAATACGTGAAAAGGTAAATCACAAGGTTACAATAGAAGTAGAAACTCGTAGTCTGATCGAGGTACGAGAAGCAATCGAAAATAAGGTTGATTGGATTATGCTTGATAATATGTCTTTAACGGAAATGAAGGAAGCAGTAAAAATCATCGATAATAAAGCAAAAATTGAAGCATCTGGAAATATTTCCCTCGATAATATAGCAGAGGTCTCAAAAACAGGTGTTGATTACATCTCTGTTGGTGAATTGACACATTCTGTAAAAGCATATGATTTTTCTTTTAAGGCTAAGAAATGAAAGAAAGCATTAGAAAAATAGAATCACTAAAGAAAGAATTAGGGAGTTCCTTATTAATTGCAGCCCATCATTATGTTAATGATGAAATTGTGGCTGTAGCAGATTTTGTGGGTGATTCATATAAACTTGCAGTAACGTGTAGCAATTCATCTGCAAAAAATATCGTTTTCTGTGGAGTTACATTTATGGCGGAAGCAGCAAAAGCTTTAGCCAAGAAGTCCCAGAGAGTATTTCAACCGAATAAAGATGCAGGGTGCCCTCTTGCTGATATGATAACAGGCGAGCAGTTCGAGAACGCCTTCGACATAATCAGAAAAAAAATTAATCGAACAATTATTCCCATCGTATATGTGAATTCTAATATTGATGTTAAAGGTTTTTGTGGAAATAATGATGGAGCTACGTGTACAAGCTCAAATGCAGATAGGATCATTGAATATTATCTTGCTATGAATTATCCTGTCCTTTTTGCACCTGATTTTAATCTTGGTAGTAATACTGCAAAAAAGATCGGACTAAGTGATGAAGAAGTTATGAGAATTCCAGTTACTGGAAACATTGATTTTCCTAGTAACATTCATGATATAAAATTATTTCTGTGGGACGGATTTTGTTACGTTCATAAGAAATTTACTTTAGAAAATATCATCCATCTCAAAAGAAATTACTCGAATATGAGAGTAATTGTACATCCTGAGTGCAATAGAGAAGTTGTTGATGCTTCCGACATTTCAGGTTCTACACAACAAATCTATGATGCTATAGAAAAATCAGAAAGAAAATCTACCTGGGGAGTAGGAACAGAATATCATTTTGTTCAGAGAATGAATAAAACCTGTAAAGATACAGTTATAGTCCCTCTCATGGAATCATCGTGTAAGGATATGCAAAGAAATGATCTTCCCAATCTTTATGACCTGTTATTATGCATTAGAAATGATGATAAATCAGCATTGCATCAATATGAAGTGCATATAGATGAGAAACTTTCTCTTGCCACCGAACGAGCACTGCAAAAAATGATTGAAATTGTAGAAGGATAAGATGCGAAGAAAATATGACATCATTATAATTGGTAATGGTATTTCTGGTTTGTCAGCAGCAATCTTTCTGAAAAGAACTGGTTTCAATGTTCTTGTTCTTACTAAAACCGAGGATGTGAATACTACAAACACCAATCTTGCACAGGGTGGGATAATTGGCTTTTCAGATAAAGATGAGGCATCAATTCTAAGAAAAGATATTATGACTGCAGGATGCAATTTCAACAATGAAACAGCAGTTAAGATCTTCGCTAATGAAGCACCCAAACTGGTTAATGATTTCTTTATTAATGATCTCAAGGTTCCCTTTACACGTTTTCCTGATGACTCGATAGATTTTACTGAAGAAAGTGCACACTCTATAAAACGTATTCTGCACAGTGCAGATAAAACTGGAGAAGTAATCCAGAAAGCACTTCTCAATACTATCGAGGATTTGAATATTCCTATTTTGTCATCTCATACTGCGGTGGATATTATCACCAATAATCATCATTCAAGGGATAATCAGGAATTATATAAACCTAAGGAAGTCATGGGCGTATATGCACTTGATAATCGAAAGCGTGTTATGAGAACTCTTCTTGCACATAAACTTATAGTTGCAACAGGGGGAATTGGTAATCTCTATCAACATACTACAAATCCAGAAATTGCGACAGGTGATGGCTTGAGTATGGCTTATCGCGCAGGCGCGGATATAATAAATGCTGAATTCATACAATTTCATCCCACAGCTCTTTATCACAAAGATATCAAGCGTTTTCTCATTTCAGAGACGCTTCGAGGTGAAGGTGCAAAACTGACTGATCATCACGGTAATCAATTCATGCGTAAATATTCTTCTAATAAGGAACTTGCACCACGAGATGTAGTAGCCAGGGCTATCTATAAAGAGATGAAAAAATCTGGAAAAGATTATATGCTTCTGGACCTCTATAACAACTATAGAGGTTCGCAGACAATCAAAGAGCGTTTCTCGAAAATATATGAAACATGTTTAACTGGCGGGATTGATATTTCCAAAGAACCAATTCCTATCGTACCAGCTGCCCATTATTTCTGTGGTGGAATAAAAGTCGATATCCATGGAAGAACCTCACTAAAAAATCTTTATGCAATAGGCGAAGTAAGCTGTACAGGATTACATGGTGCAAATAGGCTTGCTTCATCATCATTAGCAGAAGGTCTTCTATGGGCAAAAAAATCTGCAGAGCACATTACGCAACATTTTAGTGAAATTGCAAGTTCACGTTTGCAAAATATTCCTGATTGGCAATTTCCTAAAGCACAAATCAAATTTGAACCTCTTCTTCTCGAGCAGGACTTAAAGGCAATTCAAATGACTATGTGGAATTATGCTGGTATTATTCGCACCAAGCGTGGACTGGAACGAGCACGTGCTGATCTCAGTTATTATTCACATAGAATATTTAAATTTTACAATGATGCCAAACTTGAAAGAAAAATGATTGAATTGCGTAATGCAGCAGTAAATGCTTCTATTATCGTAAATGCTGCCTTCCATAATAAAAAATCAATCGGTTGTCATTACGTAATCAATGACCATAAAGGTTAATACAGTCTTATGAAGAAGTTAGTTATCTACTACTCCCTCGAAGGAAACACTCATTTCCTCGCAGAAAGTATTGCAGACTGTATAAATGCGGACATCCTTCGCCTGAAGCCTAAAAAAGATATTAAAAATAACAAGTTGAAATATCTCATCGGTGGTAAACAAGCATCTACAAAAAAGAAGCCGGAACTTCATTCCTATGATATAAATCCCACAGAATATGAGCTTATCATTATTGGAACACCTGTATGGGCATTTAATATGACCCCAGCTGTTCGTTCTTTCCTTCATAAGGAGCATTTCAAGAATAAGAAGATCGGGCTATTCATTACAAATCGTGGAGGGTCCGGTAAAACTTTTGAACACATAAAAAAATTACTCCTCGACAATGACATTCTTGGAACTCTGGATATTAAAGAACCCATCAAGGGACAAGATACTCAAAGACAAGTAGCATGCAAATGGGCTCAAGAACTCATTGATAAAGTAAATGATTCTTAACAGTTTATTCACAGTAAATTAATTAAAATGTTATAAATGAAACGTATAACAAACAAATATTCACTAAGGAGTCGACAATGAAAAAACCACGAGTTTTATTTGTTTGTGTACACAATTCTGCACGGAGTCAGATCGCTGAAGCATACTTAAAGAAGTATGCATGTGATGATTATGAAGTTCTTTCGGCCGGATTAGTTCCTGGTGAGATTAATCCATTGGTTATTGAAGTAATGAAGGAAGAAGGTATTGATATTTCTGGAAATAAAACACAAAGTGTTTTTGAGCTTTTCAAAGAGGGAATACATATGTCTATAGTGATCACCGTGTGCGAAAGAGAGGCAGAGGAACGTTGTCCAATATTTCCAGGTTCTGGCAAGCAGCTTCACTGGCATTTTGATGATCCTGCTCAGTATACAGGTACTTATAAAGAAAAACTAGCTAAAACAAGAATTCTTCGGGATGCTGTCAAAAAGAAAATCTTTACTTTTATTGATGATTTTCGAGATAAATTATGAAGAAATCTGTTGAGGTCGTATTCTTTCCTGTATGATTGAAATCAAATATAATAAGAACTATGGTAAGTGGTTCATCAATGATGTGCTTCGAGCAATAAAGAGATTCTCGTTAATAGAGCATAATGATTCTGTCGCTGTGGCATTATCAGGGGGAAAGGATAGTACTACTCTTCTCTATATTCTATCTTATCTGAAGAAATATTCCAAGCTTTCTTTTTCGCTTGTTGCTATCCACGTTAAGGTCGACGAGTATCAAACCTCTGCCCTTCGATCCTATTGTGAGTTCCTAAAAGTGCCATATTATGAAGAATTATTAAGAACAGAAACACATGATACCATGGAGAACTGCTATATCTGTTCGCGCCTGAAAAGAGGTGCGATTTCTGCAATAATGAATTCCGCAGGTGTTCCTAAAGTAGCGTTTGGTCATCATGCCACAGATGTAGCAGAGACTTTCATGATGAATATTATTGATAACAAAAAACTTGGCGCACTCACCCCAAAAGTGCAGATTGAGGATAACTCTATGATCATCATAAGACCAATGATTTATCTGGAAGAAGATCGGATTACAAAGATATTCAACACACTCAACCTTCCAGATAATGACATATCCTGTCCCTACAGGAAAACAACCAGGCGAGACATCTTCAAGCAGATAATGAGCTGCATTAATGAAATTCAATCTGAAAAAAATTTTGAACGAAATGTCGTTGAAGCCCTTGAGAAGAGTCCTCTTGAAGATTGGCGTGAACAGTAACCTGATGTATAGTCCAGCTGCAATGAGAGTACTACCATATTGAAGATAATATTGATAACACTGGGTACGCTTTCTCTCTTTTTGGGAACTATTGGCATTTTTATACCCGGTTTGCCGACCACTCCCTTTTTGCTCTTGACTGCTGCATTGTATGTGAGAAGCTCAGATAGGTTATATGCCCGTCTCATAAAAAATAAATATGTGGGTCCAAAAATTGCAAAATTCAGACAAGAAAAAGGGATGGATAAAGCAACCAAACTATGGTCGATCTTTCTTATGTGGCTGATGATAGGAATATCAGTGCATTTTTTACTTGATAAGATCTGGATAAAATTTGTAACGATCGGGCTGGGTATTATCGGCACAGTTGTGATGGGATTTATCATTCCAACGGTGCATAAGAGAACATGAATTATATGTCGTATTTTTAATAGTATGATTCATCATACGAAATTCGTAGCAATTCTTTGACAGTCCTGACAAAGGACAATTTTTTTGCATATCCAATTTTGTATCAACTCAAAAAGTCGAAAATTTATTGTATTCAATATTTTAGAGGATACAAAGCTATGATGAAAAAGGAACTCTATGAAATTGTTTTATAATCCAGTATTTCTGGAACATGATACAGGAATGCATCCAGAGAACAAGAAGCGGTTGACCTCACTTGGAGATTTACCGATTACAAAACTCGAGAGTGGTGAAAAATATCTCAAGTTAGTCCATTCTCCTGAATATATTGAAAAGGTGAAAAGGGTGAGTGAATCTGGTGGTGGACATATCGATGCGGAAACTGTGGTGTCCTCCGGCAGCTATAACGCAGCAATCTATGCAGTCGGGGCAACTATTATGGCGTCGGAAACTGGCGATTTTGCTCTTACTCGTCCTCCCGGTCATCATGCACATATTGATCGTTCAAGCGGGTTTTGTATTTTTAATAATATTGCCATTGCGACTCAATATCATGTTAACCAAGGTAAAAAGGTACTCATCTTTGATTTTGATGGACATCTTGGATGTGGAACCGTGAAGTTCTTTTATGAGAGTGACCAGGTTTTGTATTGGTCTCTCCATCAATATCCCGCTTTTCCAGGCGGTGGTGCTGCCGATGAAATCGGCGCTGATAAAGGCAAGGGATACACCATCAATGTTCCGCTACCTGCGGGGAGCGGAGATGAGATATATATGGATGCAATTGAAACCTTCCTGCCCATCGCAAAAAAGTTCGATCCGGATATTGTTGCGGTCTCAGCAGGATTTGATTCTCACCAGTATGATCTGCTCCTGGATTTACGACTCTCACTGAATGCATTTTATAACACAGGGCTGATCCTGTCTGAGAATTTTGATAATATTTTTGCTACTCTTGAGGGTGGTTATAACATAGAGATGTTCCCGAAATGCCTTTATAATTTTCTGGATGGCATCAATCATGACAAGATGAAGTTTGAAGAACGGGCTACAGATTCGATGATACAGACCTATTATGAATATGAGGGCAGAAAAGCTCTGCTTGAACAAAACCTTAGAAAAATATGGAAATAACAATATAGAGGAAGCAATGAGTATAAAAAAACTAACCAAACTTTTTAACCCCAAAGTAGTCGCCGTGATAGGCGCTTCCGGAAAAATTGGAAGTGTTGGACATTCGGTAATGCGGAATATTATCGGTTCCGGATTTGATGGAATCGTCTACCCAATAAATCCAAAACGTACAAATGTACTTGGTGTGAAAGCCTATTCGAACATTGAGTCAGTACCAGATAAGGTTGATCTTGCGATCATTGCTACTCCTGCGACAACTGTCCCCAGTATTGTAGAAAGCTGCGGGAAAGCTGGTGTTTCGGGTATTGTTTTAATTTCTGCCGGTTTCACAGAAATTGGAGAAGAAGGGCAGATGTTGACCAAGCATATTTCAGCAAGTCTTCGCAAGTATGGCATGAGAATGATAGGGCCTAATTGTCTTGGGTTTATCAAACCATCGATCAAACTCAATGCGAGTTTTGCAAACAAAATGGCACTGCCCGGGAAGATTGCTTTTATATCACAAAGTGGCGCACTCTGCACTGCAATTCTGGATTGGTCTGTGAAGCAGAATGTAGGCTTCAGTCACTTTGTGTCGATCGGCTCTATGCTTGATGTTGGCTTTCATGATCTCATCGATTTCTTCGGTGACGATCCCCAGACAACCAGTATTCTTATATACATGGAATCGCTTAGTGACGCAAGAAGTTTTATGAGTGCAGCTCGTGCCTTTGCCAGAAATAAACCCATTATTGTTCTCAAAGCTGGTACTAGTTCGGAAGGTGCACAGGCAGCAATGTCACACACAGGAAGTCTTGCTGGTAACGATTTTGTCTTTGATGCAGCATTCAAGCGCGCAGGTGTAATTCGGGTTGATACAATCGATGAATTGTTCAATATGGCGCAATCCTTAGCCATGCAAAATAAACCAGCAGGTAATAGAATTGCCATTATCACAAATGCTGGAGGTCCTGGTGTGATCGCCACCGATACGTTGATAGAGATGGGTGGTAAGATCGCAAAGCTCTCTGATGAAACTATCGAGGGACTTAATGAAAATCTTTCTCCTAACTGGAGTAAGGGTAATCCAGTTGATGTGCTTGGAGATGCAGGACCAGAACAATATGCAAAAGCTGTAGAACTCTGTGCAAAAGATAAAAATGTCGACGGGTTGCTTGTTGTTCTGACGCCACAGGCTATGACCGACCCAACAGGAGTCGCACAGAAAGTTGCAGAGGTTGGCAAACGCTGCAGAAAGACCGTGCTTGCTTCCTGGATGGGTGCTGATGATATCATGGCGGGACAAGAATTGCTGGAGAATAATAATATTCCAGTATATCAAACACCAGAAGATGCGATAAAATGCTTTATACTCATGTATAACTATTCCAGAAATCTAGAGATACTCCACGAAACACCATCACATACACCTCGTGAATTCAAGCCACAAAGGGACTTGAGCAGAAAACTCATAGACTCAGTAATAAATGACAACAGAGCAGTCATGACAGAATTTGAGGCAAAACAACTACTCAAGAATTATGACATACCGGTTATCAATAATGGTCTTGCTACGACTGAGGAGGAAGCAGTAGAAATATCAGAACACATAGGCTACCCGCTTGTCATGAAGATTGCTTCCCCTGATATTCTGCATAAAACTGATGTCGGAGCCGTCATCCTCAACATTGTTGATAAAGAGGAAGTCAAGAATGCATATAATAAGATAATAGAATCGTCCAAAGAAAATGTTCCGGATGCTGATATTCGTGGAGTGTTTGTCGAGCAAATGACCAAGAGGAAATATGAGCTTATCATTGGAACCAAGCGCGATCCGATTTTCGGACCAATTATTGTTTTTGGCATGGGCGGTGTAGCGGTAGAGATCTTTAAAGATACGACAGTGGGGCTTCCACCATTGAATATGGCACTTGCAATGAGGATCATTGAAGATACAAAAATCTATAAACTCATAAGAGGATATCGGGGAATGCCGGGAGCAGATATTACTGCTATTCAGTTCCTTCTTTATAAATTTGCATATCTCGTCATGGATTTTCCGCAGATCATGGAAATTGATATCAATCCATTTGGTGTTGACGAACGGGGCGGAGTAGTTCTGGATGCAAAAGTGGTACTGGATGACAGCATGAAGGATTTGCCAGAGGGCTGTACAAAACACCTTGTGATCTCGCCCTATCCATCTGAATATATTACAGAATTTACAATGAATAATGGTGAGATAGCAATACTGCGTCCCATCAAACCAGAAGACGAATTTATGGAAAAGGAGATGTTCTCAAATTTCTCAGAACGCACCCAGCGGTTCCGATTTTTCCAGCTCATCAAAGATATTTCACATCAGGAGCTCATCAGATATACCCAGATAGATTATGATCGGGAGATGGCAATTATTGCAGAGGTTACAGAGGATGGTAAGAAGAAAATGGCTGGTGTTGTACGTCTTATCGCTGATCAGTATAATGAAACAGCTGAATACGCGATCGTGGTTGCTGATCCCTGGCATAATCTCGGTCTTGGTAATAAGTTTACTGACTACATAACTGAAATTGCAAAAAAGCGGGGCATACAAAAGATCTATGCAAATGTTCTTGCTTCAAATCACATTATGCTCCACATGTTTAAGAAACGTGGGTACAGTCTGACAAAACACGAAGATAGTTATTATGCGGAACTGATCATTAACGAACCGAAATAAAGCTATAAATGGAACAGATTATTGCACCGTGTGGACTGGATTGTACGATTTGTCCGATCCACCTTGCACCAAGCAATCCGGAAATTGCAGAAGAACTCACTAAGTGGTTCAGAGAGCATTATGATCCAAAAGCAGAAAGCTGGTGGTTTCATTGCAAGGGGTGTCCGGGTGACAGAGAAGACCATTGGTCAACGGATTGTGAGATCCTCACATGCTGCATTGATGAAAAGAAATTACGCTATTGCTGCGGATGTGAAGAATTTGTATGCGGAAAACTCAAGGATTTTATGAACAAAGGAGAGAAGTATGTGCAGGCAATTGAACGATTAAAAGAAGGAAATGTATAAATAATATGACACAACCATACGTAACAACAGATGATCTCGAGAGAAAAACCAAAGAATGGCTTGAAAAAATTGCCCCTTTCAACCAGCACAAAATGGAACTTGATGTGCAACACGCCTGCTTGTTAGTCATTGATATGCAGAGATTCTTTTTGGATCATGATTCTCCAACCTATACTTGCGGGGGAGAAGCTATACTACCCAATGTAAAAAAATTGATTGAAGGTTTTCGAGAAGCTGAGCGCCCGGTCATTTATACAAAGCATGTACATCATCCAGATAAGATCGATGCAGGGATAATGGGATGGTGGTGGGAAGGTATGTGTGTGGAAGGAAGCCCGGAAAGTGATATTGTAGAAGAACTCTACCCCCAAGAGAACGAGAAGATCATACTTAAGCACCGCTATTCTACTTTTTATAATACTGATCTCGAAGTGATACTCAGATGCATGAACATTAAAGAAATTGTTATATCTGGAATTATGACAGGTATGTGCTGCGAGTCAACTGCGCGTGATGCCTATTATCGTGATTATAGCGTGTTCTTTCCTGCGGATGGAACGGGTGCAATAAATGAGGAAATGCACCTGGCAAGTCTGCTGAACCTTGGATTTGGATTTGCATATATCAATACAGTAAATGATATACTGAAGCAACTAAAGAAGTAGCAAATTCTTCTTATTTTTGTGCTATAAAAAACAATGAACTCGCAGGTGCATAGCCATGTTCATCAATCCAGGAGAAGAAGTTATCTAGCTTGGTCTGGAATTCTGAGAAATTGGGAATATCTTTATATCGCTCTAATGCTTTACCAAAACCTGCTTTCATATTCGTGATCAAATCCTTATCTTTAGGATTTTCCATCGGATAAGTTATATCATATTCTTCCAGAGAGGAGAGTTGTAATCCGTTCATGATCTCGCGTATACTACTTCGGGTATAGGTATAATCATGAAAGTCTCCTTTTGCCATATCAAGTTCTGCACTCAGGTGGTGTACTTTGATATGTGACTGCTGCGCCTTAGATTGATCACCATCGACATACATCTCACTAACCAAAAAATAACCACCGGGTTTCAGAACGCGCAGCATTCCTTCAAGCACCTTATCAAGTTCTTTCAAGTGATGCAGCGAAAACTGAATGGCTACAGTATCAAAACTCTCATCTTCAAAGGTCATCTTTGATGCATCCATGTTCACAAACTCGACAGGTTTGCCTTCGAATTTAGCTTTTGCTGCTTCCAGGGCTTTTTTATGTGTATCAATGCCCACAAAGTTGTCATAATCTTTCAGCGCGGGCATAAGTGCTGCGATGAATTGTCCTACACCAGATGCTACATCCAGCACGTTTCCTCCGGATACCTCCTTTAACCGCATATCTAATTTTTGCATATCCATGTGCTTTATTAAAAAAGTGAGTTTCGGGAGGTCAATTATTGTGTTTTCATGGACAAAATTATACAGAATGCATTATCAGTGCTTAACAGAAAGATATAAGAAGTATGAATATCATTCAAATAGTATTACTTTCGGTTGGATTAGCGATGGATGCCTTTGCGGTTTCTCTGGCAAGCGGATTTTCTCTAAAAAAATCCTATATTGTGTGGGGATTTATTATCGCACTTTTCTTTGGAGGGTTCCAGACGATCATGCCTGTAATCGGCTGGTTTGGAGGGTCGTTATTTCAAAAATACATAGAGAAGTATGATCACTGGGTAGCGTTTGGATTGCTGTTTATCATCGGCTGCAGGATGATGTATGAAGCCTTTCTCACTCATCCAGAGAAGAAGCTCATTCAACCCACCAATGTGATAGTATTACTTGGGCTCGCAATTGCAACAAGCATCGATGCCCTTGCGGTCGGGTTGAGTTTTTCTTTGTTGCATACCCCGATCCTCATACCTGCGATTATCATCGGGATTATTACATTTATTCTATCTTTTGGTGGAGTACAGGTTGGAAGAAAACTTGGATTAAAGTGGGGAAAGGGTGCACACATCGTCGGCGGGATTGTGCTGATTTTAATCGGGTTGAAAATTTTATTTGAACATCTTGCATAACGAAGAATATGTCCTGATAATTCAGTAACTAAAGTTAAATTCTCTGTTGAATATGTCGTGGTAAAATCGAGCAAAACATATAACATGCCGCACCCACGGTGTTAAGAATGTAGAACAAGATTCCGATTTATCACAGCGTCTACCGATATATCGGAAGAAGACGGATTTTATTTCTTTATTCTCAATACCCAGCTTGGGAATGCTTTGCGGGGAATTAGTTTTCGAATCATCTGGGGCACAGCGTGGTTAAAGTATGAAAATTGGGCAGTTTGAATTTTCAATGGCTGTCATTCAGGCGAAAGAAGGAATCAATTATTACATTATGGAATTATCTATGACGAATTTAGGCAAAAATAGGGTATTACTTTTTGTCCTTCGCATCTCGTTCCTTCAGCTTCTTCCACCATTCCAAACGTTTCTTGATCTCCTTTTCAAAACCAAATTGTGTGGGAATGTAGTAGGTTCGTTCGTTCATCTTTTCCGGGAAATAATTCTGATAAGAATACGCATGTTCAAATTCATGGGAATATTTATATCCCTTGCCATAACCCAGTTCCTTCATCAGTCCTGTAGGAGCATTGCGAATATAATACGGAACTCCAAGATGGCTTGTTCTTTTAGCATCCTCAGCAGCAGCTTTGTATGCAGTGTAGAGTTTATTACTTTTTGGTGCAGTCGCAAGATACACCACAAGCTGTGCAAGTGCAGTATTAGCTTCGGGCATACCGAGAAAATGGATCGCATCCTTAACTGCAACTGCCTGAACCAGCGCTTGTGGATCGGCAAGTCCCACATCTTCGGATGCGAAGCGGATCAATCTGCGCACGATATATTTGGGATCTTCACCAGCTTCCAGCATACGAGCAAGCCAGTACAAACCTGCTTGCGGATCGCTTCCCCTCAACGATTTATGCAATGCAGAAATAATATTATAATGTTCTTCTCGATCTTTATCATAGAAGAGATTGTTTTTTTCAAGCAGCTTTTTGATGCGTTCTACTGTGAGCTTTTCTTTTTGTTCTCCATACGCTTTTATAATAAGCTCGATAGAGTTTAAAGCGACACGTGCATCACCGGAAGCATAATCCGCAATGAAACGAAGGATTTTCTCATCAAACATATTTCGATAATCTTGAATATTACTACGGGTATTCTTAAAGCTGTTTGTTATGATCGTATAGATATCCTTTTCATCAAGTGCTTCCAGGACGATAACCCTACAACGAGAGAGCAGTGGAGCGATCACTTCAAAGGATGGATTCTCGGTTGTTGCACCTATAAGTATGATGACTCCTTTTTCTACGAAAGGCAGGAAGGCATCTTGCTGAGCTTTATTGAACCGATGGATCTCATCTACAAAAAGAATGGTTTTTTTATGGAAATTTCGCAGGTTGAATTCCGCTTCCTTCATGGCATCCCGCACTTCAGTGATTTTGGATAGCACGGCACTAAAAAAGATAAAATGCGCATTTGTACAGTTTGCGATAATCCTGGCAAGCGTCGTTTTACCGGTGCCGGGAGGTCCCCAGAAAATCAGGGAAGTCAATTCGTTATTTTCAATAATATTTCTAAGAATGGTATCTTTCTCAAGTATTTTTTGTTGACCAACAAATTCATCTAAAATCTGCGGACGAACCCGCTCTGCCAGCGGCATGTCCTTGAAATCTATGGCTGTATCTTTGTTAAAAAGTACTTCATTCATGCTGCATTACTTGCTTATAAAGATAGTAGTTTCCCTGTGCAATGCTGGTAAATTTGTTTTGCTGGAAAAATGTATCCAGATCATTCGCATGTACCACTGCAACTTCTTCATGCTCAAAATCATCATGCGCAGTTTCTATCATTCCCGCTACTTCTTCTGATGTGGGGATTACCTGTGTATAAAAAACGAGTTCGGGTTTGTGATAATAACGACTTTTTATAAGACCTAAACATACACATTGTTCGATGTGATCCACAGAGATCCCTGCTTCTTCATGCAACTCTTTCTCTAGAACACGGAATGCTGAATCATCACCTTCAATTCCCGGTTCAATCGAAAATTGCCCTGCGATCAAATGCCAGAGACCTTCTCCAAAATAGATATTTTCACTCCGTTTCACAAAAATGAAATGTTCATCAGAGCTTTGCAAAAATGTACTGAGTGCAATCGCATTAGAGAGTGCTGATGTACAATACTTTTCAGCTAACTCAGGATAAAAGAAGTGAGTGCCCATCAACTCTTTGAAATTTGTATTCGAAACAAATACTTCAAGGATATCATTTTTGATTGTATGACCTTCAAGCCGGTAGATAGGTCCATTAAAGAGGAGTTTATTTTTTTGCTGGGCTTTTATCATTTCTTCTTCCCAGTGAGAATCGATAAGCGTTTCCACCTTCTTATCATAAACAAGAGTTCTTTCAACCGGAGTTATCTTGAGTCTGTGAATTGGAAAATATCCCGACGTAAGAACTTCAAAGGATTTCATGATCTTTGAGTGAAAAAATGAGGGTAAATTATGTCAAATTATAGATGTTGTTTACGCAAACGACTCGCAGGAATTCCCAATTGGTTTCGATACTTTGTAACAACCCGAAGAGATGCCTGAATATCCTTCTCTGCGAGTTTCTTTGTTATCTTCTGATCACTAAGGGGCTTCTTCTTATTCTCTGCATCGACAATCTTCTGGATTTCCTGTTTGATCTGTTGTGAGGAGAAATCGCCGACTTTGCTGTTAAAGAACCATTTCATGAGAAACAAACCGATTGGTGTTTCTATATAATAATTATTCACTACCCTGCATATTGTGGATACATCTCTCTTTATCTTTTTGGCCACATCATCGTAGGTCATTGGTTGCAGGATTTTCTTCCCTTGAAGGAAAAAAGTTGGTTGCTGTATGATCAATTCATTCGTAATGCGAAGGAGTGTTTCTCTTCTCATCCAGAGTGCTTTTACATAGTTTTCTGCTGCTAGCAACTTGGAGCGAATATACTTAATCGCGTTGTTTTTATCTCTTGCCTGATCGAGTAGTCGCTGTGCATATTCCTTGTTGACAGATATCTCTGGAATATTTGTATCATTCACGATTACTTCGAGATTCCCATCTATCTCTTTTACTATGATGTCGGGCTTGATATAGGAGGATGTACTATTTGTGATTCTACTGCCGGGTTTAGGATCGAGGTGACTGATGATATTCTTAATGGTTATAAGTTCCTCAAGGGGAATATGATACTTATGCAGAAGACTTTCATATTTAAGATTTTGCAAAGCCTGCAAATCCTCTTGAATTATAGAGATGATGACTGGATGTGCTGCAACCTCTTCATCAAGCTGAGCCAGCAGGCATTCGGTTAGATTTCGTGCACCGATCCCTCTTGGATAGATCTTCATGATCATGCTATGAATTTCTTCAGCACGCTCAGGTTTCAACCGTCCTTGCTCATAGAGCTCATCTAGGGAAGCATCAAGATAACCGTGTGTATCAAGGCTTTTAAGAATGGTATCAGCAAATTGTTGTTCTTTTGATGTTAGCCCAAGCTCGTGAACCTGCTGAACAAAGTTGTCCCACACGTTCTCTTTTGCAGTTTCGTACTCATCATTGTCTTCTGATGACTTTCTTGCTCGATCACTACGCTCGTAACTTAACTGTGCATTAGTCACTTCATCGATGTCATTGATGATCTTATTAAGCTGCTTTATTTGGTCAGACAGATCTCCCTCGTCATCCATATCGTGCAGTTCTTCGATTTCCTCAATTATTTCTATCTCATCACTCTGTTCATCAGAACTCAGATCTCGCAAAAATGGATTAATACGAAGTTCTTTTTTCAGCACCATTTCCAGCTCCAGCACCGATTTCTGGATTAGTTCGGCGGTAATGAGCATCTGGGGTGAAAGCTTAAGCTTCTGCTCCATGTGCTGTGAGTTTTTCATTCTAATTTTTGCTCTCTGCATGATTCTTTATTAAGAAACATTTAATGTGATGTCAATAATTATTTTTATATATTTTTACCATTCTTCAGAAATTATGTAGAGTAATGTAACTTTCTGATAAGAGAACGTTTAAAGTATAACTCTAACAAAAAGTAACGTGATAGTGAAAGAGATTAAAGAAAAGGATTTTTCTTACAACCAGTTTATTATTTTGTGTAAACTTACAAATTTTGGATGAAAAAAATTATTCATGTCTCAAGGCGAAAAAGAACAATTTTGTCTTGTCCTGAAAATTGGGAATTGATAAATAACTCATAATAACGACTGAAATTTTTATGCATATATTCGAAAAGCAATTGATAAAATTGTAAATACAATAGACGATATTTATGAATAAACGATATGGTGAAAATAAATACTATTCCTCAAATCCAAACCCTCAATCTACAGTCGTATTTCTTCAAAAATTCCAGTCTTGCGGTTTTTCTGCACATTATCCCATGCAAAATATTTCCCATTCATTGAAACATATACACCCGGTGGAAGCAACTGTGCAAAGGCAAGAGCGCTTCCCAGGTTGAACAATCCATCTGAACTGCCGAATTTATAGGGGATCATTGCGCCGGTAAGCACTACAGTTTTTTTTGCAATAGCTTTTCCCAGCACCTGCGCGGTTGCAACCATCATATCGGTACCGTGCGTGATCACGATCCTGTCATCTTCACAATTTTTGCAATGCTCGAGAATGATCTGTCGATCGCTGTCTGTCATGCTCAAGCTGTCTTCCAACATCAAGGTACGGATCTTTAAGTCCAGCTTGCAGCGTCCCAGAAGCAGCATCTCGTGAATGTGAGAATCCTGGAAAAACAGTTCGCCGGTAAGTTCATTATATTCTTTATCGAATGTACCACCGGTTACAAAAATTCGTATTGCCATCTCTTGCCATTTTACATCGAGAACATCTGATTGCCCGGATGTACATTTCCTTTATTGAAACGCTTCATCATTTTTTTCATCTGATCAAATTGTTTAAGAAGCTGGTTCACCCGTTGCAAAGAGGTGCCACTGCCCTGAGCAATTCGTTGCCGTCTGCTTCCATTGATAATTTCCGGATGCTCCCGCTCTCTCATAGTCATGGAAAGAATGATGGCTTCGACATGTTTGATCTCGGATTCGTCTACTTTGATATTCTTCATCATCTTGGAATTGCTTCCGGGGAGCATTTTGAGGATCTCGTCCATTGGTCCCATATCCTGCATTTTCCGCAGCTGATCCAGAAAATCATCAAGCGTGAATAAATTTTTCCTGATCTTCTTCTCGAGTTTCTCGGCTTCTTCCTTCTCAAAGGTAGCTTCTGCTTTCTCTATCAAGGAGAGCATATCGCCCATTCCCAAAATTCGAGATGCAATTCTGTCTGGATTAAACGCCTCAAGGTCATTGAGCTTCTCACCGACACTTACGAATTTGATGGGTTTTTGTGTTACAGCTCGAACAGAAAGCGCTGCTCCACCTCGGGCATCGCCATCCAGTTTGGAAAGAATAATACCACTCAGATCAAGCCGTTCATTGAATTCTTTAGCACTATTCACCGCGTCCTGTCCGGTCATGGCATCTGCTACATAGTAGATCTCATCAGGTTTCACTACTTTAGCAAGACGTTCCACCTCTTCCATCATTTTTTCATTAATATGAAGCCGTCCTGCAGTATCAAAAATTACAAGATTGAGAAATTCTTTCTCTGCTTTCTTGAGCGCTCCTTTTGCGATTTTCTCTACTTTTTGAGTATCTTCTTTATATACCGAGACATCGATGGATTTGCCGAGGGTTTCTAACTGTTTGACTGCCGCTGGTCGGTATATATCAGCAGCAACAAGAAGCGGTTCATAGCCCATTTTCTTATAGTGCAGTGCCAGTTTTCCACAGGCGGTCGTTTTGCCAGAACCCTGTAGTCCGACAATCATAAGTGAGGAAGTTTTGTTTTTGGTGAGTGTTTTTTGGGGAATATCTGAACTCATCAGGTTGATGAGCTGCTGGTTCACGATCTTAACGATCTGCTGGCCTGGAGTGAGGGATTTCTGGACTTCCTCCCCAAGAGCTTCTTTCTCAACATTTTTGATAAAATCTTTTACGATTTTATAGTTCACATCTGCTTCCAGCAAAGCCATACGTATCTCACGAAGGGCTGTCTTAATATCTTTCTCGGAGAGCTTTCCTCGTGATTTAAGTTTGGAAAAAACAGAATTCAGTTTTTCTGTGAGGAAATCAAACATTACGAAGTCCTTGAATTGTGTACTGGTAATCCTGGCTCTTGAAAATAAAGCTTCCCGCGACAAGGATATTTACACCGGCATCTTTTGAGAGTTTAGCTGTCTCAAAATTAATACCACCGTCAATCTCTATCTCGATATTTCTATTACTAATTATCTCACGTGTTTCTCGCACTTTTTCAGCAGAACCATCAATATATGACTGCCCTCCGAAACCGGGATGAACTGACATTATAAGCACATAGTCAATCTCATCGAGTACACTGGATAGTCCAGCAAGTGAAGTCTCAGGATTGATTGCGATGCCTGCTTTTACATTTCGCTCCTTGATCTTTCTGAATAGTTCTCTGTAGTTTGAGTCCGTTTCTATATGATAGGAAAGATAATTCACACCAGCATCAATGAATTTATTAATGAAGTCTGAGGGATTGGAGATCATGAGATGTGCGTCGAGTGGAAGAGCGGTGATTTTTCTAACCTGCTTCACCAAACCTGGACCAAAAGTAAGATTTGGCACAAAATGTCCGTCCATGATATCAAGATGGAGTATATCTGCTCCTGCTTTTTCAACAGCTCTTATTTCATCTTCGAGATGAAGAAAATCTGCAGATAATATTGAGGGAGCGATCTTTGGTTTCATGAGTTAAATTGTGATTCTTTTTCCCGAAAGGGAGAACACAATATTTTTTATTTTGTGTACTGGTGGAAGCTGAGAGTTGAGTTTTTTCAGGATATCACTCTTGTTCAAAACCAGTTCTTGCAACCAGATATTATTTTCGACAAGGATATATAGGATATTGTTCTCAAATTTATGAATCCGTGTTTTGCTGTTTAGAATATCTCCAACGATTCTACGCCATTGGAAAGCAATTTGTATTTCACGAGAGAATCCCTTTTCAGATAGATTCTGAATGAGATTTTCTATGATTGAGCTAATTTTTACAAATGAAGACATCTATTCGATCTTCTTGGCGAAGATCATTGATATACCGAGCCAGGAGAAAATCGCAAGCAGAAGAAGCAAGTAGTACACAGTACTAAGAGCTCCATAACTGAGATCGTAGCCAGACATCGCAAGGGCTGGTAAGAAGGCAAGTACAAGCAAGAGCAGGTAGCCGACTGCAGACAAGAAGCCCCCATATTTATTGATAATAAGCACTGCAAGAGCGCCCAGAGTGATAAGTACAGCAGCAAATAAGAAGATCAGGAGTAGCGTGATAAAGGGGAATCCAACATTTTTGAAAACCATAACAGGAAGGTAACAGGCAATAAGAACGAGGATTATACCAACTATCTTTCTTATGATGATATGTGCTTGGGTGGTAACTGTCTTGCGTTTTGTATGCTTTTTTATAAAGAAACCAACGACAAAAATTACGATAGCAATAATAATCCAGATAATGCTTGTACGATACGGGTTATCGCTGGCAAAACCAATAGCAGCAAAAGCAAGCAAGATGGCAGCCCACATAATAATTTCTTTAATTATGCTGATAACTTTTCTCATTTTACTCTTTCTCCTCGTTTTCGACCTTTATTTTCAAGGTACCTTTAATTTCATTTCTGAGCTCGATTGGCACGTCAAATTCACCAAGCTCTTTAATGTGATGTTCCATTTTCACGTGATGTCGGTCAATAGTTAAATCCTTTTCTTTCAGCTCATTGACAATATCCTGTTCGTTAACCGAGCCATAGAGATGACCGTTCTCATCAGCTAAACGTACAAACACAAGTGAAATTTTCTCAATCTGTCTCATGATCATTTCTGCTTCTTTTTGTTCTTCTGCGAGACGTTTTTCCTCTTCATCTTTCAGCTTTTCGATGAGTTTCATATTCTTATCTGTGGCAGGAATGGCAAATCCTTTGGGAAAAAGAAAGTTGCGCGCATATCCGTCTGCCACTTTCACGATATCACCGACATTGCCAAGTGTTTCATAATTTTTCTTAAGTATAATTTTCATTCTTTATCTCCTCTATGATATGCAAATTTTCGTATTGGTAACCAGTTGTCAAGAAGCCCTGCAAAAGTAATAACAAGCAGCAGGATATAACTGAAAATTGGGATGACAAGCATGACGATCCCCAAGAATTTATTTCGGGATAGAATACTTTCCACATAACAGTATAGCACCGAATAACCCTGTATAAGATAGAACAATCCGACAATAAACAATACATTATAACTAATGATCTTGATCTTGAAGATGAATAAGACAAGCCCGACAACAAGACCTAACTGTAGATAATAAGGAAATTTCAAGTCCCTGAAATGCCATTCGTGTGACTTTTTTCTGAAATAGATCAATGCGCCAAAAAGAAGTCCCCCAATCGCACTAATCATCCAGACCGCAGCATTGCCGTTGAGCATGATACTCTTGATACTCTCAAGAGTGGGATACATGCTCTCCATCATTTCCGGTGAAAGCATCTTTTCAAGACTACTCATAAAGAGTTGGTTACTCTCTTCGATAACAAGCTTGATCTGAGGAAAAAACATAAGATTTTTTAGGATGATGTATATTAGGGCGGGACTACTTGCAATAAGAAAAGCGATCTCAAACTTATATTTTTGAAGCGCAGAAGCAAAGACAATCGGCGTTGCACCTATACTTACCCAGATCTCAAGCGCTTGCATGAGAGGTAGCACCTTGACTACTACCAGCACTGCACAGATTGCGGTTATAATTACCAAATATCGAAGAAGAGCAGGAGACTGAGTAGTATGAGGTATCTCCTGCTCAATATCTGAAAAAACCAGTCGTGCAACATAGGGAACTGCAATCAGGAGCGCAATTAATCTGGAAAAGAGCGCAACGATAACGATGAGTACGCAAAAAAGGATCATCAGGGTGATATTATCGTCTTATCCAATATAGGGAATGAGTGCCATCTGGCGAGCTCGTTTGATTTCCCGTGCTAATTTTCTCTGGTGTTTACTGCATGTTCCAGTGATTTTTCTTGGAACGATCTTTCCTGATTCTATGATGTACTTGCGAAGCACTTCTGTATTTTTATAATTAATTACAATATCAGGATCTTTGCAAAATTTACAGAATCTTTTTTTCATAAACTTTTTCATATTCATAACCTCTTTTTAAAATGGAATATCGTCGTCTGATTCTCCATCATCAGTGGGTACTTCTTCGTCAGTGGTATCTTGAGGAATTTCACGCTCAAGGTGCTGAATTCTGTTAG